>OBEQ010179564.1_pt1 | contig 49429 bp, 45 predicted proteins | sample 1670901 | NCBI WGS metagenome assembly OBEQ01 (sample SAMEA104232315, study PRJEB22302) | groundwater metagenome | biome: forest; feature: aquifer; material: groundwater | place: USA | collected 2011-08-07 | depth 5.4 m
AAATAAATCCACTTGTGGGCACACCAGGATTCGAACCTGGAACCGGTCGTGTATAAGACGACTGCTCTACCATTGAGCTATATGCCCTTTCTAAAATTAGTCCGCCTGGTTGGATTCGAACCAACGACCAACCGATTAAGAGTCGGATGCTCTACCAACTGAGCTACAGGCGGATGTTATAATTTATTGTAAATTTACGGGTCTGTTTACTTTTCTTAAAGATTGCCATTTATTTTGTACTAACTCAACTTCTGGAGCAATATCCTGTAAAACTGCTTTTATCCAAGCGAAAACGCGATACATTTTATCAGTCCCGCGTGGGACTTCTAATCTAATTGTTCCGTAATACAAATTATTTTTTTTATAGCCGCTACTTATTGGCTTAACATAACTTTTACCAAAACTTTTAACAGGGATACCCGTAAGTTCAGACCAAAACTTTTTGATTTTAACTTCATTCTGTTGAGGATAGATATTTAATCTGGCCTTGATATCTTTCGCTTTAATATTCAAAACAACCTCAATCCAACGCGTCATAAATAAAATAAGGTGGGGATCGGAATTAGTTAATTCGAACCTCTTACCCTTGCTCCCTTCTGCCCAGTACAATGCGGCTCCCATTAACATCATCGCCTCTTGTGATATGGGTAGATGTATTTCGTTTATAGAACGTTTAATTAACTCATTAACTTCGTGTCCACGTCTTTCTTTTTGGCTTTTGGGTCCCAAAGAAAGTATTTGGATTTGTTTAGTATAAAGTCTTTCTTTGTGTTCGGGGCTTAATAGCACACTTTTCAACCACAAACTTAGTGTACTTTTTGCTACTGGGATTTTTTTTCTTATCTCATTATAACTCAACCCTCGTTTTCTCAGCTCAATTGCAGATTTCTTGAGCTTGTCATCGTATTTAATCATACAACCAAGTATACCACACAGGAACTGTGAACTCAAATTTATTATCAACAACTACTGGTGCCTCCGAGAGGACTCGAACCTCTAATCCCTTACGGGAACGGCGTCCTAAGCGCCGCGCGTATACCAATTCCGCCACGGAGGCTTAATGGCAATTGTAGTATTTTTTAAGTATTATCTCAAGAATTCAAACGAGGCCTTAGGCCTCGTTTGTTCAAAAAGCTTTTCGAAAAATACTAAATAATCTGAGAGTTTGTTGCGTTTATGTCGAGTTCAAGGCAGAATCGAGCATTACGACGATGTGTAGTCACACTACATGGAGGAGTAAGCGGAGATTCTAACGCAGAAATCGGCTAAACCCGAAGGGCTCGCAGGATATTCAATCTGATTGATAGCCCGAGCGCAGCTAACTCTAGCTGAAGAATGTGCGGGCTACTAGTCCGGCTACGGTTTGTAAGATTACACCCACTCCCAAAACAACTGCCGCACCAATTATACCATTGAAAATTCTTTGCTTAGCAGCCTTGGATTTAGTTTCATCACCACCAGCGGCCATGTACATAATACCGCCCCAGATAATGAAGATAACCGCGAGAATAACACCGACTACTATCAAAAACGAGGCAATTCTCTGAAGATAACCCTGAATGTCGTTCAAAGTAATCGCTGAACCACCGACAACGTTAGTTGGTGCTGGTAATCCCTGCGCAAAAACCAATGCTGGCAACAAAACCAATGCTACTGGAATAGCTACTCTGCCAATTTGTTTAAATGTTGTCATAATTGATAGCAAAATTTCCGAAAATAGCTTAAAAATGAACTACCCCGCAACAAACTACAGAGGTAGCACTTTTACCTGCACTCGGACAAAATATGAGTAAACTCCCATTTTGCTCCTCGCTTGGTAAAATAGGCTAATTTTCAAAAAAATCACTACTATTACATTAAATTCCGATTATCGACCGTTTGCTGTAATCCCGCTAGCAGTCGGAGATTCTACTACCGGGCATAAAGCACCTATTTTGATGATATATCATTATATCATTGACCATTATTATAACAATGGTCACCCTCTGCAACACAGTTATTTAGATTTCCGCTAAGCCCATTAACATAAGTACAGCTGTTATTTATACATTGCAAATACTGGGTTAGTGTTGGGGTTGGCGTAGTACTCGTATCACAGTATTCGCCATTGCCCTTACAATCACTAGCGCCCGGACCCTGGACTTGACGACACACGTTATCAAGTCCGCACTCAAAATGGGTAATTGCATTGCCAACGGTACAATCCGAACCATCGATACAGGTCTGATTGGTGGTACATTCAACACACCGGGTTTCACCGGCTGCTTGACAGTCAGATTGACTAGCATAGCATTGAAAACCCGGAACTCCTTGATAGTCATGAGTGTTGCCACTACCCGTGGGTCCCGAACTGCTGCCGCTACAATTAAACGGAATAAAAGAAATATTTGCTCCAATGTTATAAGCTACCGTCGAAATAATCACAAACGTTCCCATAACTACTATGGCTCCTAGAATAACGTACTTGAAGTTGGTTTTAGCTGAAGTAAATTTACTAGGGTCATCACCAGCATACATAAATCTTAGTCCAGCTAAAACAATAAAGATAATGAGAAGAACTATGGCTATACTCCATAACCAACAAGCAAAACCATAAACAATCCTGAAAACACCATCTATAGTTAGATCAATACCGGGAAGATCGCTACCAGTATTAACACTAGCGTCTCCACCTACTTCACCACTCGGAGTGGGACTAGCATTTCCAGTGGTCGTCCTGAATGTCCTGCCAGTATCACTGGCAAAGTTCCAGTCCGTACTTAAATCTTTTGAAGTAACTGTGTAAGTATAAAGGGTGTTGGGTTTAAGAGCAGATAACGCAATGCTGTGGGTAGTTGTTTGCTCTGTAGGTTTATTTGAATTAACAGGGACCTCGTTTATTGAAGTAGCATAGTCGTGGAGAATAACAACAGAATTAGCAGGTACAGCAGTGGACCACTCTATATTAGCCGAGGTAGAAGTAATGTTAGTAGCTCTTACATTAGTAATACCAATAGTAACAACGTTTGTGGCGTGAGTAACGTTTCCAAAAGAAAAATAAAAAGCAAAAGACAGTGCAAATACAAAAACTAGAATACTTAGAGATTTTTTATAAAAAGGTGAAATCATTATTGTCCTAATTCGAGAATACTTTTAATTAATGAGATAAATCCTTTACCGATAAAAATAATAGCCAATCCGGCCACGGCGTAGCCAAGCATCTTTTTGCCTTTTTCAAATTTGCTTGGATTACCACCAGCTGTCAGCATTGTCAGCCCAGCCCAGATGATCATAATTACAGCGACCGGTATGGCAATATTAAATATCCAAGTAATAATAACATTCAAAAGATCTGTAAAACTCTTTGGTCCATAAGGCTGAAGAGAAAAATCTTTAGTTGTTCCAGTACCGCCAGAGCCAGGTGTTGGTGTACCCGCACTAGCTGTTGCACCACACAGAATTGTGGGAATTTGAAAGCAGGTTTTACCAGCACAAGAATTATTGGGAGCCTCTGAGCAGTCTGTTCTACTAGGAGGACTACAAGCGTATTTACCATTAGCGGCTACACAAGCATAACTTTGTGCGACTGATCCTGGATTAGCTACCAAACCACATAGGTTATTTCCAGCTAGATGGAGGCAAGTTCTGCCAGTACAGGCAGCGTTAGGAACATCGGAACAATCTGTTTTACTGGTCGGACTACAGGCGTATTTGCCGTCAGCAGCTATACAGCCAGTTGTGGGTTCGTTATAGGCCGAAACAGATCTAAAAAGTAGGAAAGTCGAAAATACAACGACAACTACAAATAACACCTTAGGTAAAAAATTATTTGTTTTATATTTAATATTGATCATGGAAGAGGGGTTGGTGGTATTGAAGGTCCTGAGCCTAGTGATGGCGGGATAGGTGGTTCTTGTCGTCTCTTTCTAATTATAACCAACGTAACTAAACCTGCAATAACTAAGCCACCGACAACCAATAGGATCCACAACAAATTACTGGATCCCTCCGAGGTTGGTGCCGCAGTTGGAGAAACACTGAAAACAACGTTACTAGGAGACGGTGAAACATCTGATGGTGGTGTTCCACAATCTTCTGGACAGGAATACTGACTTTCTCCGGCATTAAGATCACATGTCTTATCTACTATACAAGACAAGGTATTACTAGTATCAACTGCTAAAATAAATTTGTTCAGATTATCGTAGAACTTAGCGCTTTTGGCTCGAGTGTAATAAGGAGCATAGACATCTACAGGGCCGACATAGTTGGCTTGGCCCTTGCGAGGATCAAATTTAACAACGGAGAGAAGATTATTATTAGCATCCAATATGTCTGCATGATAAGCCTTGGACTGATCTTGAATAACTTCCGGCTCGAATGGCCCTTCGTCGGACTCGTACTGTAATTGGTAGTCTCTATTCACAACCAACTGTCCGCTCTTGTTAAGATAAAGGTGAAACTTAAGAATATAGTCACTTGCATAAAAAGTCATAGCAAATACGGCGGTAGCAAATGATGCTATGACTAACGTGATTCCGAAAATGAAAAGTTTATTTTGTTGTTTCATATAATAAAATTATTGATGGGCTAAACAATAGAGAATTTTTCGACCGTATTTTTCCGCTTCACTGTATTGTTCGTACTTCCGCTTAGGTGCGTTGTCACAACTAGGATTTTGGCTTACAACAGAACACCTACCTTGACCGGCATTGTATCCACCTCCATAATTTCTGACCTTATCGCCTGGAAGTGGGTCACAGCGTCTGGCAATGTCACCATTGAAATACTCGACCGAAAGACAAATTTGTTTACCTGCGTTACTCTGATTCAAAAGCCATGAACTCGATATCTGTTCGCTAGCACCTATACCACACTTTGTCCTCACCCCTGAACGTTGTGCTACTGTTTGAGCACTTGATACCAAAAATTGCATTACACCATAGGCGCCAGCACCGCTTTGTGCTCTGGCATTGCATGTTGACTCAATCCACATAATTGATTTCATAAAGGCGGCTGTAGTTACAGCACCTCGAGCATATTTTTGAATATCAGCCTGATATTGATCACATTTTGAAGGATCGTAACATCTAGTAGCAGAGCCAGGTTGTAACGGTACACAAGAACCAGCACCCACAGTTGTTGATGGTCCTGGATTGCTACTTAATGGTGTCGGGCTAGGTCTAAGTGTTGTACAGATTTGACCACCTCTTCCATCTGGAACACAGACCGTCTGTACTGGTGTTGGACTAGTACTCCCACCTCCCCCACTTATTGTCGGATTTGGCGTACCTCCAGTACCTCCACTGCCTTGTAGAAGAGCTCCGAAATCAAAAGTATTTTTAACTAAATCAGGATTAATAACATTGAGGATTAACCAAGAAGAAAAAAGTAGTATTAGGCCAACAATGGCATTAGTTATAATTTTCTTGCCTTCAGATACTTTGGAAGCGCTACCAGCGGCACCAAAGAAAATAATAAAACCACCTCGTAAAACAGAGAAGAAAACAGCAATGCCTACGATCCAAAAAGCTAAATTATAAATGTAGCTGATCAGCCCAGGAATAGTATCAATACTATTGGGATCCGGAGCACCTGGGATACTAGGTAAGCCACTAGTCGCGGCAAAAACATGAGTACCTAAAAAAAGTGATGCTACAAACAAAATAGTAATTAAAATTAATTTTCTAGTTTTGAACATTTTAATAAGTTGGTCGGCGTCTTCTCATTATAAACCATACAGCTCCCAAACCAATAGCCAAGCCAAACCAAATAATCAGCGGTAAAATTATTTTAGCCTTACTTCGTGGTGATAGTGGAGTTGTACTTGGTGACGGTGAAGTATTATTGACCGGTATATAAGTTGGCGATAGCTGACAATCTGACGGACAAGTGTGTTGGTTCTCACTGATTTGAGGTTCACAGACATTATTGTTATTGCAAAAAACGCCAGGCCACAATGTAAAATCGGCATCATTTGAAACCACCACACCTTTGTTATTTTTTATTACTATCTTCGAAGCGTTAGTATCGAACGGAATGATCAATCGTATAAGTCCCGTATCAGTTGCAACGATATTTTTCTGTTCTTCTTGAGATATGGGGTGGCCTGGGTTTTCACTGATTAATCCAAAACCATTCTTCTGATCTACAGTTGAAGAAATAAGAAGTTTTCCAGAAGAATCATATAATTCAGCTGTATACAAGGGGTATTTCTGTGAAGAAGGAGGAGTAAACGCTTGAGTTGAAGCAGTTATTTCACAGTCGTCGTCGCTACAATATATTTGTCCATGATTATAAAATGCATCAACAACAAACGAACCGCTTTTAAATGAAGCTTCTGTATTTATCGCTATCGCTAGAGAAATAGTCACCAAGACTAAAGTAATTACAATTTTGTGATTTATGATCTTCATTGATTACATATTAATATGTATCCCGCTTCCACAGCTCCCTGAACCTCTTCCACAAGTAGGGGGACAGGCCGAATTGGGGTTACTATCTCTAGGATTAGCACTTTCAACAATGTAAACATTCCTTGCCGCACTGGTTTCATGATTAGAACCCTGAACGCCAAGGGAATTCAAAACCTGACATATTTTTTCAGTTCTAGAAGTATTTCCTTGTCCTGATATGTCCATTGCGTGACCATTAAAATGAGCACAATTAGCATGGTGACCAGTTGGACACATTCCATCATTATAGTAAGGAGGCGCAACACCAGCTGCTTGTAGAGCGGGGGTTAGTTTATTGTTAAGAAAATCTCCAAGACTTTTAGAAGCTTTTTTACTGGAGCCGTTTATACTCACACAATTCAAACAGGTTCCACCACTATCGTTAGTACATCGCTCCCATCCTACACCACTTGACAGTTTCACAAGAGATTTCCAATTAGGACAAACTAGGGTATCACCTCCGGATACTGGCGAGGACGGTGTGGGACTAACACTGCCACTCACTGACGGAGCTGGAGTTGGACTACCACTACCGCCAATACCCGGACCGCCGCCTCCATCTGAAGTAACTGTACAAGAAATCTTATACCAATTTTGTGAAAGATTACTGTCGCCTGTAAAAAGCTGGATGATGGTATTGGTAATCATCCAAGCACTGAAAATCACGAATATTCCGATCACCGTATCTGTAATAATTTTTCGCCCTTGTGTTATATTTCCCGGCTTCGCCCCACCTGTCAGTACCATTATTCCACCAATGACAATGAACAGCACAGCCACTGGTGTCATAACATCAACCAACAAGAAATTTTTGACATTATCAATCAGGGTGAAGAAATCACAGAAGTTGCACATTCGTGGGTTGTCGCTGGTGCCACAAGGTACGAGTGCCGCATGAGCAGAATAAAAAGGCAAAACCACAGCGACAATTGCCGTTAAGGAAAATAAACATATAAATAGTGTCACTCGCTTACTCATTGTTGACGGGCTTTAGACATTAATAAAGAAATCTTATTTTCAGCAGCAATCAAAGCGTCTCTGATAGGTGTTTGTCTGAAATTAACGCTATCAATCATGTCGGCAAGTATGGTTTCAACTGCATTGTTATCTATCTCATACCATGACCTAGCTGAAAGTCCTTGAGTGGCAAATACGCCCAGATCAGCATCGGTTTTTTGTTTGTCGATAAGGTCCCGTCGAGCGGCCGGCCGGTGAGAAGCATTAAGATATGCGGAAGCTCCGTTGGTGGAAGAAAGGTAAACTAGGAACTTCCAGGCCTCGAAAGTATTAGGCGATGCCTTCGATACGGTCGGTGCCCAGTAGTTGGCATAATTAACGAGCTTATTGGCATTGGCAAACTGCGGCATGGGAGCGACCCCAAAATTGAATCTTGGTGATTTAGCTCGTAACACGTCGATGTTGTGGGAGTAATTGAACAGCATCGCTACTTTGCCCTCTTGAAAGGCATCTATAGAGTAGTGCTGGCTATCATTCCAAGTGTAGAGTTGTTTTGAGGGGTTGGCGAAATCCGTGTAATACTGCAGTGCTGATTCTCCAACCGATTGCTGATTGACCGGCTGGCTGAAAGTGGCTGACATGTTGGATGAATCGGTCATCTGCGTCCCATTTTGTAGCATCAGAAGTCCTAACAAGTCAGTGGAACGATTAATATTTTTCGCGGTGCCAATCGTCGCACCAGACAATGTAATGTTACCTTGTGTATCAAAAGTAGTCAGTTTCAGCACATCGCTGTTGAATTCATCCCAAGTCTGTGGCGGTCTACTAATCCCTCGCGCATTAAAAATATCCTTATTCCAATAAAGTGCCATGGTATCCATATAGATTGGCAAGGCGTAAATTTGCCCTTGGCTGGTTAAATCGTTCACGGCAACATCAACGAATTGATCCCGAAAATCTTTAAAGGTAAAAAGCGGTTGCTTGGTTCCGCCAGCTGGCGGAGCCTGGACTGCTTGTGGCAGTGGGGCAATCTTACCGTAATGCTTGGGCAGCCACGTGTTATGAATCAGCCAGATATCCGGTCCCGTTCCAGCAGCGAAAGAATCAATCAGCTGTTTTTCATAGTCTTGATAGCTCAGCGCGCGATAGATGATATGGATGTGCTTGTTCTGGTTTTGATAAGCTGTAATAGCATCTCTATAGAAACTTGAATCATCAAACACTCCCCAAAATTGCAAGGTTATTTCTTTGGGTAGTGGGGAGCCAAACCCTTTGCCCAAAACAAGGATGAGAATCAAAAAAATAGCGACAACAAGCACTGCCCCACCGATTATTAAATACTTCTTGTTACTGAATAAATCCACTCAATTAAATCCTAAATTTAGAATTTTGCAATTTTCAACAATGCTCAATGTTTCAATGTTTGAAAATTAAGCCATTGGAAATTCAATGAAAATTGAAAACTGAAAATTGGAAATTAGCGAATCTTGTTAAAAATAAGGCCATAGTGAAAAATCCCGGCATCAACAGTTCTCTCAAAAGTAAAACCAGAACTTGTAGCAAGATCTCTCATGGCGTTTGAATCTATCCTTAGATTGTCCGGCGGACCAAGACTGGCGCGTCCCATCACATTCGGCCTAATGGCCTCAGTACTTCCTCGCTCTGTGCTCGGTCTGTACATGAAATCTGCTGATTTCAGTACTCCCTCACCTTCGTTCGGTCGCCACTCAACGATGACTAGTTTTCCGTTTTCATTCAACACTCGAGACGATTCTGTGAGGATACCCAGTTTGTCATTTGATTGAAAAAGTACATTGGCCAGTAGCACAAGATCCTGTGAGTTATCGCTTAACCCTGTACTACCCAAAACCTCCAGATTGGCCCTGATGGTCTGAATGTTATTAACTCCGGCAAATTGTGCCTTGGCTCTAACTGATTCAAGTTTATCTTCCATCACATCAACAGCACTAACCACACCGTCTTCTCCTACCATTTTGGCGAGGATTATTGTGAAATCTCCTGAACCGGAACCTAAATCGGCAATCTTCATACCCTTGGTAATACCCAAAACTGCCACAATGGTTTGCGGGTCGAGAAATCCTACTCCTCCAGCTGTAGAACTGGGCATGGAATTTTGCGTAACTGTCACGTTGTCTATATTTTTATTATACCACAACAGAAAAGTGGTACTACGTCGCTAATCCACAAGTCTCTAGTGTAACGCTCCCGCGACAGCAGAGCTCAAACACAAATTCCCGTTTGAGCCTCGAGTTTAAAACAAAACCAAATTACAGTAGGACCACCGAAGCGATTTTGTCGCCGGTATCCATGCGCATGATGCGGACGCCTTGGGTGGCACGACCGAGAACGGAGATGGTTTCAAGGGTTGTTTTGATAACTTGCCCTTTCTTGGAAACAGCAATAATTTCATGGTCTTCTTCGCTAGTCACATGAGCGGAGACTAGCTCACCGGTCTTGGGAGTAATATTTGCGGTCATAATCCCCTTGCCACCACGATTCTGGACTTTGTACATGCCGATCTCGGTACGCTTGCCATAACCATTAGACATCACAGCTAAAAGCTTATGCACTTTTTCGTCAGCTTTGGCTGGTACGACATCCATACCGACCACCTCTGCTCCTTTTTCTAACCGAATCCCAATGACCCCACCGGCTCCCCTGCCCATTGGTCGGACGTCTGATTCTTTGAAACGAATTGCATTGCCATCAGAGGTAGTCAAGAAAATCTGATCCGAGCCGGAAGTCGCCTCCACCCAACGCAATTCATCGCCGGCCTTGAGTTTGATGGCAAGCATGCCATTCTTTCTAATCTGACCGAAGGCATCAATGGTCACCTTCTTGATGATACCACTGGCAGTTGTCATAAAAAGATATTTGTCGGAAGTATTTTTCTTCGACACCGGGACCACAGCAGTAATTCTTTCTTGTTGCGAGATTTGAAGAAAATTGACTAACGCTCTACCCTTAGATTGTCTGGTGGCTTCCGGCACTTCGTGTCCTTTAGTCTGAAAAACCTTTCCGGAACTGGTAAAAAACAAAATGTCATTATGTGTATTAGCAATGAAAAACTGACTGACCACGTCTTCTTCTTTGGTTTCCATGCCAATCAATCCCTTGCCACCGCGTTTCTGGGCGCGCAAGAAATCCGGTGCCATGCGTTTGATGTAGCCGCCCCGTGTCAACATGAACAATGAGTCCTCCTCTGGAATCAAATCTTCATCCCCAATTTCCTGAAGTTTTCCTTTCACCACTCTTGTTCTGCGTTCATCACCGTATTTTTCTTTGAGCTCCTGAGATTCTTTCTTGATGATGGCCAAAATCTTCTTGGGGTGAGCTAGAATGTCCTCCAGTTCAGCAATCAGCACTTGCTTCTCCTTAAGTTCGTCCTCAATCTTCTTGCGTTCGAGACCAGCAAGAGTCTGTAACTTCATTTCGAGAATCGCCGTAGCCTGCCGGTCTGAAAATTTGTACTTCTTAATTAAATTGGCAAAAGCATCTTCTTTGGAATTGGAACCCTTAATCAACTTGATAATCTCATCAATGTGATCGAGGGCTTTCTTCAGTCCTTCGAGAATATGCGCTCGTTCCTGCGCTTTACGCAAGTCAAACTCCGTACGTCTTCTGACAACGATTTTGCGATGTTCAATAAATTTTTCTAACAACTGTTTGAGCCCAACAACTTGTGGCTGTATGCCATCAACCAGTGCCAGCATGTTCACGTGAAAAGTCCGCTGGAGCTCCGTATATTTAAAAAGTTGATTCAGCACCTTCTTGGGAAAAGCGTCTTGTTTGAGATCAACAGCAATCCTTAATCCTTCTTTGTCTGATTCGTCGCGCAAATCACGAATGCCATCCAGTTTCTTCTCCTTATAGAGATCGGCAATCTTGGCAATCAGTTCTGATTTATTTACCTGATACGGAATTTCGGTGATGATAATCTGAAACCCTTTTTTAACCGACTCGACGATCTCAGCCTTGCCACGCATAATGATTGGCCCCTTGCCGGTCGCAAAAACATTGGCGATATCGCTCTCGTTATAGATAATCCCACTGGTCGGAAAATCTGGCCCCTTAACAAACGCCATCAATTCCTGAACATCGGCATCTGGATTATCAATTAGATGAATCAGTCCGTCCATGACCTCGGTCAGATTGTGCGGAGGAATATTGGTTGCCATTCCTACGGCAATACCGGCCGAACCGTTCAATAATAAATTGGGTAATCTTGTTGGTAAAACTTTCGGCTCTTTGGTTGATTCATCATAATTCGGCAGCCAATCCACGGTTTCTTTCTCGATATCAGCCAACAACTCATCCGCAATTCTGGCTAAACGGGCTTCGGTGTATCTCATGGCGGCTGCGTTATCTCCGTCAACACTGCCGAAGTTACCTTGGCCTTGAATCAATGGGTAGCGCATCGAAAAATCTTGCGCCATACGGACTAACGAGTCATAAATCGCCGTATCACCATGCGGATGATAGCGTCCCATGACATAGCCAACAGTGTTGGCCGATTTCTTGAATTTGGAGGTGGCAGTATTGCCATTTTCTTTCATGGCCCAAAGAATTCTGCGGTGCACCGGTTTCAGACCGTCGCGAATATCGGGCAAGGCGCGATCAATAATCACGCTCATGGCATAAGAAAGATAAGACTCCTCCATTTCTTGGAGGATTTCACGGTCTTGAATTTTATGATCCGATAGTGTCGCCATTTTTATTTTTAATCAATCAAACCATAGCGAAGCGACCTGATTATCTTGTATCGGGCGTTGGTAGTTATTAAATCTAGCGGAGCCAGCATACTTCTTTTGCAGACGACGGCGAAGAGTCCGACGCAAGAAAGAAATATGCTGGCGAAGTGTTAATTCCGAGAAAAGATGATTAGGGAGTGATTATTTGTTTTTCGAGATTGGAAACAACTGCGGCGGTGCGGGATCGCTATGATACGTTTGTCCACCGGTAAATTCCAGAACATTTCCACTCCCGCCGGTCGCAAAACCTAGCAGTTCAGCGATGCTTGCCTTAAAATTACTAGCCGACTGACCAATCGTTGCCAATACTGATAGCTGGTCTTGGCCGTTCTTCTGTGCTAGTGCTCGCTCTTGCTCCGCCTGCACTGGATTGACCATAGCCACGAATTCCTTGGCCGTTGACTGAAACCAGAAGAAAGACACCACGGAAAAAGTAATCACTATGCACAGCCACATAAAAACTTCTCTGATATGAGCCGGCTGATTTTTGATTTCTTCGATAATACCTGCCATTAGAATTTGAACATCACCAACTTAGTTTCTTCCTGCGGCAATGTTTTCTTATTAATTTTAAAACTTTCGACTTCCTCCGGTTTGAGTCCGATAGCTTTCACGAATTTCTTGGCGTCCTCAATATCAACTTTCAATCCCTCAACTTTATAGTGCATCGGAATAATAATCTTGGGTTCGACTTGAGAAATTATCTCGACGGCTTCCTGGCTATTGATGGTGTACTTACCTCCGACAGGAATCATCAGGATATCGACGTCGCCCAGTGCATCCACCTGCTCTTCGTTTAACTTCTCCTGTCCAAAATCTCCGAGGTGGCAGATGTTCATCTCCTCCATATTGATTAAGTACATGGTATTGAGTCCTCTCTCCTTGCCCTCAACTTTGTCATGGTAAGAGGAAATACCTTGGACAAAAACCCCTTTAATTTCATACTCGCCGGGACCGCGAACCACAAATGCTTCACTAGGTATCCCGTCTAGATTATTATGGTCGTAGTGGTCGTGTGTAACTACAAAAATATTATCATTTAATCGAGGTGTTCGCAAGCCGATTTCCTTGGAAAACGGGTCAATCAGCAGACTAGTATCCTTGCTTGTCAACCTGAAACAACTTTGTCCATACCAATTGATAGTCATACGTTAATTGTATCAAAAAATTAGCGCTCACTCAACCCCTCCTTTTCACTGAAGATCCTCGACTACACTCATCAGCTCATTCGAGTTAAGATTTATATCCAAAATTTTAGGCACCCTCACCTCGACTTACGCTCGTTCTCGACCTTTAAATTTTGGATAAATCTTAACTCTCTGTTCACTGATTCATTTGTCTGCGAGGTCGTTCAAAGCAAAGGTTGAGACTCGCTTGACTTCAAGGCTTAAACAAAATAGCATTAATCTTAATCAGTACTTTCAATCAAGGAGAACTCTATGTCAGTCAAAGCTTCCAGTTACAGACTCAACATTTGTTGTATAGAACACCCTAACTATAGAGGTAAGGTCCTTTCTAAAACCTGTGACACCTGTAAATTGCTCCATGTTCTAATCCATCAAAATGACAAGGTTCCTGAGGAAAAGCTCGGTGGCAATAATCCTTATGCTTATATCCTGTCCGGCGTTAATCTTGAGGAAGCTTGTGCTGGATTACTTGTTAAAACAGAGCTGGTTGCCTCGCGATTGCAGTTCAATCCAAGGCCTCATGATTCTTTTATCGACGAGCCCCATGTGGACTACCGAGCTGCATCTCTACGAGAAGAGATGCGGAAACGCCTAGCTCCTCCAAGTAAGAAAAAGGAACTCGTGTACGAGGATACGAAACACCTTCTTATATTATAGGTCTCGAACGGCATCATAGCCGTTTTTTATTTATTCCAAATCAACGTAGCCATTATATATTTTCCATCGTTGGGCGAGCAGTCACAAACAAATGAAGTTTTTGAGATTTAGCGTGATAAATAACCGGGTTGATATGCTTTGCTGATGTACCGGTTTTTATCTAGTCTAAATGAGAAAACTGAGATATTGTTTGTCTGCGTAGAACACCCGATGGGAAAATATGTAATAGCGGAGCAACAATTTTACAAATTGAGCATACCCTGCTATTATGTATCGGATGTTAAATGACAACTCACAATTAGCCCCGACCAATGGAGGACAGACCATGAAAGACCTTTTGGGGGTCACTGATTTTAGTTTGCCAAAGTTGGGAGATATTCAGGAAGGCGAAATCATAAGTATTAGTAAAAACAGTGTCTTGATTGATCTCGGCACTCTCGGTACTGGCATCGTTTACCCCGGCGAATTTTACGAGAGTACCTCCGCCCAAAAAGACCTGAAACAAGGCCAACGAGTTCATGCTGTCTTGCTTGATATCGAAAATGATGAAGGCTACCGAGAGCTATCTTTACGGCGCGCCCAAATCAACACTGCCTGGCAAGATATCAAAGAGAAAATGGATGCCGGAGAAATTATTACCACTAAGGTTGTAAATATAAACAAAGGTGGATTGATTATCGAACTTAACGGCATTCAGGGCTTCCTTCCTCTCTCCCAGCTCTCTGCCGAACATTATCCCAAGGTTGAAGGCGGTGATGCGGCCAAGATTGTGCAAGCACTACAAAAGTTCCGCAATGAAGAGGTTAAAATTAAAATCATCGACTTTTCGGAAGCTGACAAGAAACTCATCGTCTCCGAAAAAGCTCTCTACGCTGACCAGCTCAAAGATGAGCTAGCCAAGTACAAAGTTGGTGATATTGTCGATGGCGAGGTTACTGATGTTACTGACTTCGGAGCTTTTGTAAAATTAACCGAGACCGTGGAAGGATTAGTACATATCTCTGAGATTGACTGGAAACTCATTGACAACCCGCGCGACTTCCTCAAGGTGGGTGAGAAAATTCAAGCCAAAGTTATCTCTACTGACGGTAATAAGATCTCACTGTCACTCAAAGCACTCAAAGAAGATCCATGGCTGAAGCTCGAGGGCAAATATAGCGTCGGTCAGAAAGTTTCAGGCAAAATTGCCAAGGTCACTGATTTTGGTGCCATGATTCAACTCAATGATGAAGAAATTATGGGTTTTGTTCCGAAATCTGAACTTACCGATGACAACAAGCTGACAGTCGGAGAAGAGAAAGATTTTGCTATTGTCACCTTAGACATCACAAATCACAAAATGATTTTAACCTTGGATCGTGCCGAACAAAACAAAGAAAACTAAATCCTTAGTCAAAGTCCCCCGCTCTGCCAGTTGGCAGATTAAGCTCAAACCGGAACAAGTTCACAAGCCGGCCAAAGCTTACGACCGCAAGAAATCAAAACAACAACTTAAGAAACTACTAAAAAATATCCGATGAGGATATTTTTTAAATATACTTAATCCTGCACATGAATGTTGCTACATTTCAGTACTTCTTCATTCGCATTCAGTCGCTGAATTAAGTATTTCGCAACCTTCGTTGCTCAACAAAAAAGGGTTCGTCGTTGGACGGAACCCTTCAAGAAGAACTGGCACGAAGAGAAAAATATTCAAAGATCAATTAAGAGCTTGCTCAATCCGTTCCTGCAACTCGCCGGAATCAAGTAGCCGGCGTAGCTCAGTAGATCCTGCCGCTGAAACCATTGCAATTAACTCGCCTTCAGAGCTGTCGTTGAGTCCAGCTCGCAGAATCAAATCGCGTGCTTGATGGATTGGCGCCACATCAGGAGTTTTTTTGCCGAAATCAATCGGTGTATATCGCTGTGATGCTTTTCGGCCTGACCTATCACCATGACCCCTCTTGTTTGAGCGAATTACACCGCCCCAATCTTCCTCAGAATCGTGTAACACGATTGGTTTTCCCCTTCTAGGTTGAATCGTAGGTTTCCCCTACGATTATAAATATACCATGTCCCATATAAAAAGTAAAGCCCCAACCGCTTTACTCCTTTCGGAATAAAAGTGGCTGGGGCACAGTGGGTTGACTAAACCCTAGTTCTCGGCAGTAGCGCTCGAAGTCTTGCGACCGCTTTTGGCTTTAGGCGCACGCTTCTTGCGAGGCGTGGCTGCCGGCTTCGTTACGGGTGCGACAGCTTCGGTCACTGTGTTAGCAATCGCCGGAGTCTCCGCCGCTTCCGAAGCAATGAAGTGGGCCTCGATATCCTCAATGCTCTCAGTCTTCGGCACCGATTTGACCTTGGATCGCTCGAACTTCTCACGGTCCATTTGGACGAGACGACCAAACGCCGCCGGATTTCTTGAGAAGAAATCCTTTAGTCGTGTCGGAAACGGCGATTGGGTCAGCTTCCCGTCGTCACCACTGACGAACAGGTAGAAGACATCCGTCGCGTCGGGACCTGCCTGCACGAGTACTGGTTTGCCGTCCTTGTATAACGGCTTCCGATTGAAGAACTTCGGAACCAAATACGACGCACCAATTGCAAGGGGATCAACGAGATAGGCACCCTTTGGTCTGGGAACAGTATGAAACTGCTCCGCGTTGAGAGTCACGAGTGACTGAAAATGCTCGCGCTCCGCCACTCTGCCTGCCGCTTCCTCGGCTTCGTCGAAGGCAAAGTTGATAGCCCGTTGCAGAGTTTTGAACACTGCGAACGTTGCCCTCTTGATTTCCTCGTCTGAAGACGCAATCCGATTGAGCTGGCCGTTGTTGATCTCCTTGATGTTGATGGAAATCCCAAACTCAACGGCCTGGTCGGCGATGCGCTGGCACCCCGACGTTCCCATCAAGATCTCCATGAAGCCGTCTTCGTGGGACTTAAGGAGAATATCTCCGCCACGACGTTCGTGGCCTTGATTGTCAGTCCAGCCGGGATCCATCAGGAGTTTCAAACCATTCTGGTATCCAACCTGGTCGATTAGCAACTGTGACTCTTTCGAGCCAGCCGCGACCTTGATGGCCTTCTGGGATTTGATCCAGTTGGCTCTCCGTTCCGCCTTGATGTCGTCCTGGATCTTGGAGATACCCATAGCGGTGACTTTCGAGTCACCGTCCTGGTACTCCTCACCAAGCTTCACAAACTGCCCGAAGATGAAGTTGGCCTTGGCATCATTCTTTCCGGTAATCTGGAAAAAGCCGAATGGCACCAAGAATTCCACCATCCACAGAACATCAGACTCGTCGAGAGGGCAGGTCTGCATTATCCGCCGGGCGAACGTGCGAACCTCATAGCGACGCATGACATCGTTTTCCTTCATCAGCCCACCACGACTGAGGAGTTCCCTCTGAAACTTGTTGATGTCCTCTTCCCGCAGTTCCAGTTGCACACCGGAGAGCTTGTTGATTGCATCTCTCTGCGACCAGAGATACTCGACACCTATGTTGATGTCCTCTTGTACCAATGGTTCCCAGTTCTCCTCTTTCTCCTGCAGTTGATCTGCCGAAACAGAGGTAGCCTTTCTCTGTTTGAAAATATCCAGAATCGGAAGCGTCAGCCGCGGAGACTCTGCCTCTGCGGGTTTTGACACCGACGCCTTCGCTGATATCGCCGGAGTCGTTGTGCTGGCTGCTCTCAAAGCAGCTTCACGCCGTTTCCGTTCTTTGGCATTCGGCATTTTTGTTTGAACACCGTGCGAGGCTAATTGATCTGAAATGCTGGCGCCAAGGCGCTCTGAATCGTTATCAATCTGTTTGGTTGTACTCATATTCTGGTCTCCTTGCCACCCATGTGGACTTGTTTTGACTTGAATTTCAATGTTCTAGCAGGTGTTAATGGCCGTAAGCCACCTCCACCATGCCTACAAACTGATAGGCGCATATTAGCAAAAAAAACAGCCCTTGTCAAGCCATGCGCGAGAGGCATGGACTCAACAAGGGCTAGCGAAATCCGAAGAAAATTAAGCAGTTGCCAAATGTGGCGGCACCTCGGACTCCTGAACAATCGAGATTTGAAGCTCTCCGAGCACCTCGCTCTTAATCACCAGATAAACGTCCTCGTGTCGCTCCTTGAGCTTCACATAGAGCGGTTTAAACGGGATAGTCTCGAGTTGCTTAGTCTCTTCGTTCTCCTTCACCCCAAAGTAAATGAGGTGTGGTTGGTAGACGTCATCCAAGTTGGGCCCAAATGTCTTCGTCTCGTCGAATCGGGCGAAAATAGGAAAGTTCGGACCCAAAGATTTTGATCTGAAGAGTAGCCAGTAGCTCTGCACTTCTTTTCCCTCGACATCCGTCCGAAACCAAGGTTGAGAGGTAATCCTGATGTCATCATCTGAAAACAGATTGCCCTCCAGTAATGCCCCTGTATAGAGCTTGAGTGCATCATAGCCCTGATAAATCAAGAGGTTTTTTTCTTGTGTACTTAATTCTCTCAAGGCAACCTCTTCAGGCATAGTGCCGTTCGTGAATATGGCCTCAAGGGCAACCGTAAGATGTTTTTCCCAAATCCGATGAAACTTGTTCTTCGATATACTACTATCCCGCATGTGCAATTCTCCTTTCTTGACTGAGTGGTTGACTAGCTGGGTTGAATACATCGGTGACGTATCCAATTCTCGAATCACGACCCAAAACCGACAATGCGGTCGCAATTCTTGATTCGTGAGAACGGTAGAGAGATAATTCACGGTTGCCCTCAACTTTGGGTAAAGCAGTAGGATAAAACCACCTACAATCGTCCGTCTCCGCACTTTTTTTCTTGAGTTCACCAGCAATGATTTCCATGTAGATACCAATGATTCGGTGTTTAGGATTACTTGGCAGCATTTCCGTAAATAACACCAGAGCTGGAATTCCCAAGAATCCGGTTTCCTCAAGCAATTCTTTGATTGCCGTAAGGAAGGACAAATTATCTACCGGTTCGCCAGTAAATGGATTGAATGGTCGTTTGACGGCAAAGACTTTGTTTATGTCATCGATAGTGACTTTGTTTTCTTTGAAATACGAATAGGTAACAATATCCCGCACTAGACCTTCAAATGTTCTGTCACTTTCGATCCCCCTACCGGGAAGACCCCAGCCAGACGGTTTACCGAATCCAAGCTTATTCTTTTTCGATTTTTCATGAACTAAGAGAATCTTACCTCTCTTGTCTAGAGCAACACACTCAACAGTACTCGTCCGCTCATTTTCAACTTGAGGTTTGGCATTTACTATCATCTTCTCCTCTTTTCGTCAGGAATTGGATTACCTTTACCACGGCCTGCTGGCCGCCTCGCAGTGCTCTGCTCGACACTTCGTCGCACAAATGCTCCTACGCTTCGCTCACCGTCGTGAGCTTGGTTTTCAAAGTTCTCCTGACTTTTGATGGTCTAATGCTATCAGATAGATATGATATTGTCAATAGCTTGACTTGCTAGGAAAAATGATATATAATGGTTATATCTAGAATTGAGGTGAGTAGGCAGTCGGATGGCCAACGCGGCTATCCCCTTCTGACCTCAAAGTACATCGACAATTTGAGTCCAACTGTTGCAACAGTTGGACAGAAAGAAAAAAGGAAGGAAATCATGGAAACAAGAAAAACTCCAGGTGAATCGACGCCAACAGCGTCAGTAGCGGCTACTCGACCAGCAGTCCCAGCGACTGCATCACCAGCGCCGGCGCCGGTGAACCACAACTATTACTACCCTGCCCCGGCGCCACGCCGACAGGCAAATCCCGCCTGGCCGTGGGTACTCGCATTAGTTTTCGCCATCGCCATCATCGGGCTCGTCGCCACTTATCTTTACTGGAGTGGCAACAAGAACTGCGGTGTGGCAACACCATGCCCGGCAGTTGCTCCGTGCCCGACCGCGGCGCCGTGTCCGGTCTGCCCGACGTGCCCAGCACAACGGCAGCGCAGAGTTTCGAGGAAACCAGCACCGGTGACGGCGCCGGCACCAAAGCCGACACCGAAACCGCCTTGTGAAACCTGCCAACCCCAAAGTGGTCAAACCGGTGGCTTCACCGAGGACCCACCGGTCACCCGACCGACGAATAAGACCTTCACGGAAGACGCACCGGTTACCAGACCTGCTGACAACCGACCACGCCGAACCTCGCAGGACCGGTCAGAAAACCGTAGCTCCTCATCAGAGGAAATCGAGGCAACCATTCGCCAACGCGAACAGGATGCCTACATGGCTGGTCAAGCAAACCAAAGCCAAGGCCCCTCAACCAAGGCGGTCCTTGTGGATGCCTTGTTGCAAACCGGTGGTAGGCTGGCCAATGCGGCAATCTACCGCAGTGGTAACGGCCAGTATGGTAACCAATCGTACACTGCTGATCAAAGGTACATCCCCGATGGACAAGGAGGAAGCGTTGATAAACGCAACCCCCTTGGGTACATGCTGGGTAGCAACTGCGCGTTTATCGGTGGTTGCAGATAACCAACAGTTCTTTCCTTCCAAAAATCAACCCCCCACCACTTTGACTGTCAAGTCTAAAGTGGTGGGGGGTTCTTGCCTTTTATATACTTGTTGACATCTGTTGATATCTCATGTATACTGGATATACCTAGGATTGAGGTGAGGAGCTAGTGGGAGAGCCAACGCGGCTATCCCCTCCTGACCTCAAAGTACGTTCACAAACAGCAACCCAGTAAAGACTGGGCGAGAAGGAGAACTCATGAGAAAAAGTTACTTAACGATTTTGGCGCTTTTGTTGGTGTTTGGTCTGAGCGCAACGACATATGCTCAGCAACGCGACCCCAATGGTGGCTATGGCGGCCGATACGGACAAGTCGGCGGCCAGGGATCAGGATCACCCAACGTTTTCGATAACCAAGACGGCCTCGGCCAATATGGAACTGGTGGCGGTGTCATCAATCGCACCGATTCCAACGGCGGCTATGGCGGATACTATCCCGGCAGGGGCCCCGGAAGCCCGTGCATCGGTTGCGGTGGCGGCTACCATACACCGGTTATTCCTTGTAACGGTAACGGTTGCGGTGGTCCACCAGTTAACAACGTTAACGTTAACAACACCTACAACAATAAATTCTACCGGCCTTTTCTGCAGGAAGTTGAATTGCAGGGAACCGGTACCGGTTTCGGCATTCTCCGCGATTACTTCGCGGTGAAATTCCAGACAAGTGGTCAGCGCAAACTCCAACGGGAGAAGGCGGAGACTGACAAACAGTTGGCCATGATGCAAATGCAGATGATGATGCAGATGAGCCAAAGTCAGCAACGAGACACCTATCGCGAGTACCGTTCAGAGCGCTACGAGCGCGACGACCGCAGATCGGCCGAACCGCAAGAGCGGTCGATGGACGTCCATGTTTCCAACAATTGCCAATTCACTGTGCAGTTAGAGGTGAATGGTGAGATCATCAAGACGCTCGGCTCAAGGCACGCGGTTTCTATTAGTGTGCCCAGTGGTGGCCAGCTCACTGTACTGCGCATGGACGGCAGCGTTCTTAGGCAGTATAGCCATCCTGGCTCTGAAGTCGTCATTCAATGATTTCATCCTCGCGATGAAATCGGCCCGCAGGCGCAAGGCGCAGGCGGGCTTTTATTTTTTACGTTCGCAGTACTCTGCTCAGTACTCCTTTCGCTCTCGCTTAGTCGTTGTCAAAAAATTAATTTTGTGCTACATTCTACAAGTCATGAAATCACTTATTAAATACATCTTCATCGTTTTTGCCATCCTGCTATTGCTATCCGGGGTGGCCGCATTGTTTCAAAATCCCTTGGGAAAAACCACAGAAATATCTTTGAGTAAACTGGTGGAACAGATTAATTCAGCCAGCGTCAAAGAAATCATTGTCCAGGGCGACACATTGAACATCACTCTTACCAATAATGACAAAGAATCCTCCAAAAAAGAGACCGGTGTTTCGATTGTAGAAACTTTGAATAACCTTAGTGTGGACAAGGCACAACTGACTAAGGTCAGTGTTCGGGTCAAGGATGAGTCCGGCATTGGCTACTACGTTTCCAGCTTACTGCCAATAGTACTTCCCTTCCTTTTCATCGGCTTTATTTTCTGGTTTATGCTAAGACAAGCCCAGCATGGAGCAGCTACCGCTTTTTCTTTTGGCAAATCTAAAGCAAAATTAGCAATTGGCGATGGTGACAAGAAGAAAGTTACTTTTAAGGATGTCGCCGGATTAATCGAAGCCAAGGAAGAAATTTCCGAGGTCGTCGAATTTCTCAAAGACCCAAAAAGGTTTCACAAACTCGGAGCAAGAATTCCACGAGGCATTCTTCTTGTTGGTTCGCCCGGTACGGGCAAAACCTTGCTTGCCAAAGCCGTCGCCAATGAAGCCAATGTCCCCTTTTACTTCGTCTCCGGCTCCGAATTTGTTGAGATGTTCGTGGGAGTCGGTGCTAATCGGGTCCGAGATACTTTTGAAACCGCCAAGAAAACTGCACCATCAATCGTCTTTGTGGATGAGATTGATGCGGTCGGTCGCCATCGTGGCGCTGGATTGGGCGGCGGGCACGACGAACGAGAACAGACCCTCAACCAAATCCTTGTTGAAATGGATGGTTTTGATACCAACGATGCGGTGATTGTCATGGCGGCTACCAACCGTCCGGATATTCTTGACCCGGCGCTATTGAGACCAGGGCGTTTTGACCGCAGGATTATTCTTGACGAGCCCTCGTTAAAAGACCGGGAAGCCATTCTCAAAATCCATGTCTTAGATAAACCCTTAGCCAAAGATGTTGATTTCAAGCCCGTAGCAGAACGCACTCCAGGTTTTAGCGGAGCTGACTTGGCCAACCTTCTCAATGAGGCGGCCATCTTGGCAGTTCGTAACAACCAAACTGAAATCACTCAAACCGATATCATGCAATCTATTGAGAAAGTCATGCTTGGCCCTGAGCGACGTTCTCATGCTTTTTCAAAAAAAGAAAAAGAGATTGCCGCCTACCATGAAGCCGGTCATGCTTTAGTTGCTATCTCGCTCCCCCACACAGACCCAGTTCATAAGGTTTCAATTATCTCCCGTGGCCGAGCTGGCGGCTACACACTCAAACTGCCGTCGGAAGATAAACATCTTAAATCCAAATCAGAATTTGAATCAGAACTGGCAGTACTACTAGGCGGTTACACGGCGGAGAAAATCATCTTCAAAGAATTAACCACTGGCGCTTCCAATGACCTCAAGATTGCCTCGGAGTTGGCGCGCAAGATGGTTACGCAATATGGCATGTCAGAGAAGCTGGGACCGGTAGTTTTCGGCGAGAAAGATGAGCTAGTATTCTTGGGAAAAGACCTCGGTTCAGAAAAAAATTATTCGGAAACGGTGGCCTACCAGATTGACCAAGAAATTAGTTTGCTCATCACCAAGGCGTTCAAAAAGGCCAAGGATGTTTTAACCAAAAAAATAGCCATCCTCAACAAGGTGGCCATAGAACTCATCGCCAAAGAAACTCTCGAGCAGAAAGAGCTCTATGCTCTAGTGGGCTAATTTCTCAATTATCGACGGTAAGACTTTGACAAAATACTCAAGTTCTTTTTTTGTAGTTTGATGACCAAGAGTTACGCGGAGATTTCCATAATTTTTGTCACCACCAAGGGCTCGAATCACGTGAGAGGTTCCCATTGCAGTTGAAGTACAAGCGGAACCGGTTGAGACTTCAATTCCTTTTTCATCCAACTTGTAGACCAACATTTCCCCATCAATATCCTTGAAGGAAAAATTCGTGTTGTTTGGTAATCGCATACCTGGGTCGCCATTAAGTCTGGCGTCAGGAATCTTTTTTAACACTGCTGTTATCAGATAACCTCGAAGCTGTACCAGTCTTTTGCTTTCTTTGGCTTTGTTTTTATCTGCCATCTCAAGCGCTTTGGCCAGTCCTGCAATCAACGCAGGATTCTCAGTACCAGCCCGTAATCCTCTCTCTTGTGACCCACCAATGACCATCGGCGTGAGTCGAATACCCCTTCTGACAAAAAGCAGGCCAGTGCCCTTGGGTCCATAGATCTTTGAGCCATTGAGAGTCATAAGGTCAACTCCCAATCTCTGGACGTTAATGTCTAACGCTCCGGCCGCTTGGCAAGCATCAACATGGAAAAACGGAGTTTTTACATTAATTTTCAATTTTAAATTTTCAATTTTAAATTTGCGAAATTCTCTGATGGCTTTCGAAAACTTCGCAATCGGTTGGACAGTACCGATTTCATTATTGGCATACATCATGGAAACTAAAACTGTATCCTTGCGAAGAGATCTTTTGAATGTTTCCAACTCAATTATACCACTCTTATTTACTGGCAAGCGTGTAATCTCAAACCCTTCATGCTTCTCCAGATAGTCGCAGGCTCGCAAAACTGCTAGGTGCTCTATGGCAGATACTACGATGTGCCTCCCCTGCTTCTTATGCGCTCTAGCTACACCGAAAATAGCTAAGTTATCTGACTCGGTACCTGAACCAGTGAAAATAATTTCTTCCGGAGATGCCTCCCAAACTTTACCAATGTTTTCCTTTGACTCCCTAATTATTCGCTTAGCTTCTCGTCCAGAATAATAAAGCGATGAGGCGTTGCCGGAAAACTTTTTTGAATAACGAAAAACAAGGTCATTAACCTTGTCATCTATCGGGGTAGCAGCAGCGTAATCTAAGTAAATCCTCTTCATCTACCAAAGAGTACCTTTTTTCAAAGCAGAATCAATAGCTGATTGAAATACCGAGTAGGGCTGAGCACCAACAGTCTCGGCACCGTTAATAAAAAATGTTGGTGTACCGGTCACGCCAGAAGAATTACCCAAACCAAGATCTTCAGTAACACGCTTGTTGTACTTACCACTATTCAAGCACGTGGCGAATTGGTTGGTGTTGATACCAGCAACCTTGCCAGCATATTTAACTAGGTTTGCTTTCGAATAATAAGCGAGGTTGGTCTCCGGTGCTTGATTTTGGTAAAGCCAGTCGTGATACTGCCAGAATTTACCCTGTTCTGAAGCGCATTCGGAAGCCTCGGCCGCCCAGACCGACTGTTGACCCAAGAAGGCATAGTGTTTGAAAACAAATCGTACCTTACCTGTATCAACGTAATCTTTCTTAATATTTGCTTCCGCCTGCGTGAAAAACTTCTCGCAGAATGGACAGCGAAAATCGGCGAATTCAATAATGGTTACCTTGGCTTTAGCATCACCTAGCACATGGTCGTTGGCGGTAACATTAATCTTCACATTGGTCGGCTGAGGTTGATTACTACCAGCAGGAGCTGACGCTCGCTTGGTATATAAAAGCGTCCCGGAAATCAAAACCGCCGCAATCAAGATTGCTATTGGTAAAAAAAGATTTTGATTGAATCGAGGTAATCTAGATTGCGATTCTGATTGAATTGTTGGTAAATTGTTTTCTTCCATAGTTTATTAATTATATCCCAAAATAAAACAGACTGCAACCTAAGTAGGGGTAACGTGAGATTTCTTAAGAAGAAAGTTGAAGATTTTTTCAGTGAAGAGAGACTGGCGAATCCGGTTACGAAGAGTCTCGGCATCAAGGCCTTGTTTGGTGATTTCATCCTGTAGGTTGATGGCGGCATTGATTTCTTTCATTCGCTCTTCGATTTCCTTATCAGTCACCACAATCGCCTCTTTCTTACCTATCTCTTTCAGAATCAAACTAATCTTGGCTTGTTTCTCGGCTTGGGGAATAAAGCTTTCGCGAAATTCTTCTTGAGTTTTCTTGAGATGCGCCAAATAAAGCCCCAGCTCTAGTCCACGGTCGTGAAGCTCCTGATCAAAGTTGCTAACCATTGTATCCAGCTGGCTATCAAGAAGTTTGGATGGTATCTCGACTTGAGTCGTTTTTAAAATCTCATCAAGAATGGCCAGCTTGATTCTTTCTGATTCTTTGGCTTTTTTCTCTTCGAGCAGGCCAGAGCGAATATTTTCCTTGAGTTTGTCGACACTGGGAAAATTGCCCAGCGCTTGTACAAATGCTTCATTTATTTGAGGAGTGACCGGATCAAAGATTTTTCCCATGGTCACCTTGAAACCTAACTCTTTTCCGGCAATACTTTTTTCGTGATAATCCGTTGGCATTTTGAGAGAAAATTGTTTTTCTTCCCCTGTCTTCATTCCCACTAACTGCTCCTCAAACCCGGGGACAAAAGTTTTCTTGCCAATAACCAAAGGGTGACTTTCGCTTTTTCCACCCTCAATCAATTGCCCGTTATCTGTAACCTCGAAATCTACTTCGACCCTATCGCCCAGTTTGGCCGGTTCACTGCTCTCTTTAAGTTCAGTTCTGCTCTCTTGAATTTCTTTAAGCGTTTTATCGACTTCAGCATCAGTTACACTTATCGGCTTGGAGGTAATCTTCAGTCCTTCATAGACCCCGAGTTTTATCTCTGGTACCAATGTCAGTGCGACAGTAAAGATTAATTTATCCGAAGTGTTTTCTTTAACTTGCAAATCCGAATAGTTCAGCACATCAAAATTTTCTTTCTCAATAGTTTTGTGTAAGCTCTCTTGCACCGCTATATTTAATGCATTCTCTTTAATTTGTTCCTCTCCAACACTTTTTTTGACTAAATCATTAGGAGCTTTGCCTTGTCTATAACCCTTAACTTTTATAGTCTCCCCAATCTCGTCAGTGGCTTTTTTAACGTAAAAATCCAAGTCTTTCTTATCAAGACTGATAGTGAGTTCGAGATCCGAGTTTTTGAGCTTCTTAGAGGTAGACTCCATTATTCTTTACTTTCTTCACTAGGTGCTTGTTCTTCAATTACCGCTTCCTCTTTAGTTTCAGACTTGATGATTTCCCCTTCTTCAGTGACATCAATATCTTTCTCAGCGTCTTCGGCGGAAACAGTAATCTTCGGCGAGCGAACATCAATCTTCCAACCTGTCAGTTTAGCAGCCAGACGAACGTTCTGCCCCCTTTTACCGATAGCCAGTGAGAATTGATCGTCAGCTACTTCCGCGAGCGCGTGTTTGCGATCTTCACTTAAAATCTTCACATCCAAAATCTTCGCGGGTGACAGTGAATTGGCAATCAACTTGGCTGGATCTTCGTCCCATTTGATGATATCAATCTTCTCGCCGGACAATTCATTGATGACAGTCTGAACACGAACACCTTTCTGTCCGACGAGTGAACCAATGGGGTCAATTCCCGGTTGATTGGATTCTACGGCAATCTTGGTACGTGAACCAGGTTCTCGTGCTATACCTAGAATCTGTACGGTACCAGTTTCAATTTCTGGAACTTCAAATTCAAATAGCTTACTGACCAGATTCGGGGTCGTGCGTGAAAGTAAGATGACTGGACCACGCGGTGTTTCTTCGACTCGTAATATAGAGAATTTAAGTCGCTGATTAAGACGATAGCCATCCTGTGGCAATTGTTCACTCAATGGTAAAATAGCATTGGTTTTACCTAGGTCGATATATACAGTCTGTCCCTCTCGTCGCTGAACAACTCCGGATACAACCTCGCCCTCCTTATTCTTAAACTCTTCAAAGATGATATTTCTTTCTATCTCTCGGAGGCGCTGAATAATCACCTGCTTCGCAGTTTGCGCGGCAATCCGACCAAAATCACTCTTGCTTTCGAGTTTGGTAATCACCTCCTCACCAACTTTGAGTTTTTTGTTAGTCTTCTTGGCTTCTTCAAGGGTGATATACTTCTCGGGATTGAATTTTATGCGTAGATCTTCTTCGAGATTCTCTTCAGTAGTTTTGGTGTTTTCTTCTGGCACAATTTTTTTGCCTCCTCTTTCTGTTTCAGCTCTATCCTTTCTTTCCTCATTAGGATTTAGTGGTGCAAGCCCCGGTACTTCTCCAATAATAAACTCCTCGTCATCGACGCCTTCAACTACATATTTAACTTGAGTCATCTCAAAGCGCTCGCCATCTTCAAGCATTTTTGCTCTGATAATCTGACTCTTTTCCCCATAATCTCTCTTGTATGCCGCAGCAATGGCAGCTTCGATGACCTCAACTATTTTGTCCTCTGGTATTCCTTTTTCTTCAGCAATCTGTTTGATGGCGCTGGCAAATTGTTTTATGTCCACTTCTTCGCTCCTCTATGCGGAGCTACGAAGTGCAAGCATCTTCATGAGCGAAGAAGTGCCCTTCGGAGCTTTAGCGTAGTAGGGCTAAAACTTGTACTTAGTAACTTCAGTAAATAAGAAGACCGCTCTTCGGCGGCGTCAGTGACTGAAATCAATCTAATATGTCCATTATACTCCTACGAAAAAATGTGTCAAGCTCTACCTAAAAAACCTACCAATCAGACTACTGAGTTTGCTCTTCTACAAGTTCTGGATAATGCTCTTTGATGGTTTCGATATCCTTACGCAATGGTTTCATCGACACTAAATCATCCTCTAAGCGAGCCTTAATTATCCCGACGAGATTGTCTTCTGCAAGACCCCCTTCACAGTACTGATCAATTGCTTGGGAAATGTACTTTTTGACATCATTAGCTTTTCTAGCTAATTCTATTCTCAGTCTAGGTAATTCTTTCCTAGTATACTTCACGTAAAGTTGGTCTATTTTGTTTTCTTTTATCTCTTGACTCATACCAAACATAGTACTCTCCTCATAAATTTAAGCAAGGTGCAGTGTTAGTGCTTACAATACACGAGCGACCTGACTGTCTTCGGTTCGAGCGTTGGCGATTGTGGGCAAGCATGGTCCCTGAGCTTTGTCGAAGGGTTGTCCACATGAGACAACGAGTGCAGAAATTCTCGCTGGGAATTTCAAACGTCTCGAGAGAAGATGGTCAGGAAGCGAATATCCACAGTTTTCTCTTTACTCTACCCCAACTGAGTGATAAGACGATCATATACTAAATCACCTTCTGTGGAAAAGCTGCTAAACGAATCCGGAAGACGATGATATAATCAAGTTAGATTTAAAACTCCTCAATGCCATCAACTCCTACAGTTAATACTGATCTGGAACAACAATTAGAAGCAAAGCTTTCGGATATTGAAGCGCAAAAAATAGAAGATACTGTCAAAGAATTATCCAAGAAATCCGGGCTCCCTTACGTCAATCTCAAGACAATAGCAGTTAGTCAGGTAGCACTAACCACCTTAGATGAAGCCAGTGCTCGGGCCGGTCAGATGGCCGTTATTTCCAAAACAGCTAAGAAGCTCCGCGTGGCTGTGGCAGATCCTGCCAACCAAAAAACCAAGGACCTCCTGTCTCAACTGGAACAGCAGGGTTTTTCCTGCGAACTAGTCTTGGCTTCCCTACCCAGTTTGACTAAGGTCTGGGAGAACTATTCTCTGGGGCATAAGACTACCGTTACTGAACATGGTGTTGCCTCGATTCAAGAGTCAGAAATTTCGGAACTCCAAAAAGAAATCAAGGATATCGCCAACCTCAAGGATAAGTTAACTAAGATGTCTGTGACCCAAGCGTTAAACGTTTTAGTGGCAGGAGCTTTGGCCATCAATGCCTCCGACATTCACCTGGAGCCGGAAAAAGACGTCGTCCGGCTTCGCTACAGAATCGATGGTATGCTCCAAGATATTGTTGATCTCTCCAAAAAAGACTACCCGCAAATCCTTTCCCGCATCAAAATCTTATCCGGCCTTAAGCTCAATATCCATGCTACACCACAAGACGGCCGTTTTACGCTACGACAGGCCAGCTATGAAATTGAGGTGCGTATTTCTATTCTCCCGGGTGCTTACGGCGAGAACATCGTCATGCGACTACTTGACCCACGGAAAATCAGACAGAAGCTGGAAGACCTAGGAATGAGAGATGACACCTTGGCGACTATCAAGAACCTGCTGAAAAAAACTACCGGAGCAATCATCACTACCGGTCCTACCGGGTCAGGCAAGACCACGACACTTTATGCTTTTATCAACCAGATAAACGCCCCAGATATCAAAATTATTACTATAGAAAATCCTGTTGAGTACCACATCACTGGTATCTCTCAGACCCAAGTCGATCCTGCAGCTGGCTATACCTTTGCCAATGGTCTGCGTTCTATCGTCAGACAGGACCCTGACGTGATTCTGGTTGGCGAAATCAGAGATGCAGAGACGGCCGATATCGCCATGCAGGCGGCCCTGACTGGTCATATGGTTTTTTCCACTCTACACACTAACGACTCCGCCGGAACCATTCCAAGATTAATTGATTTCGGGGTGAATCCAGTCACTATCGCCCCTGCTACCAATGCCGCAATGGCTCAAAGGTTAGTTAGAAGACTGTGCGCGCAGTGCAAAAAAAAGACCATCGTTGCTGACGGTGACTTGGTGCTACTGCAAACACATCTTAAACCCATAATTACTACCTTCAAACTCCCTTCACTCGATAAAAGTCTCGAAATTTATTATCCCCAAAAATGCAAAGACTGCAATTTTACCGGTTACAGTGATCGGGTCGGTGTTTATGAAGTTATGGTGATTGACCCAGAACTAGAGAAATTAATCATCAGTTCTCCATCTATCACCGACATCAAGAACTTTGCGATTAAAAAAGGTATGGTGACGATGTTACAAGATGGCTTCCTGAAGATCTTACAAGGTATGACTTCCATTGAGGAGGTAATGCGAGTAATTGGCGAGTGAGCTTGTCCGAACACAGTTGAGTGAAACTCGACGAGTATCGGATAACAAGCGAAATCCCGTTAGACGAGCCTGGCTCTGTACTAACGGGATAAGTATTCGTAAGCCAATCGGACTTCACGCTAAGAAGCACTTGTCCTCTTGGACGACTACTTAAAAACTCCTATAATCTGTAGGCAACACACTCGGAACTTAAAAAACCCCGAGCCAGAGTATCAGCGAGGTATATTCCAGTCGAAACCAAAATTACCGTCGACAAATATACTCCGATGAGACTCCTTGCGTGAACAAATAGACTCAATTGCCTACAGATTATAAGAGTTTTTATACAGTACTCTGCTTCTATCATTTTATATCAAAAAACCATGAATGTCAAGCCCACCAAGAAACGTTTCCTCGCAGGAGTAGAAGAGCCCGATGAAAAGATCCTGGACCTGGCTTTGCGTCCCACCAGCTTCTCCGAGTACATTGGACAGGAAAACGTCAAGAAAAACTTGCATATTCTCATTGATGCCACAAAGAAACGCAAGGACCAACTCGAGCACATCTTGATTCATGGACCATCCGGACTTGGTAAGACAACACTTGCTTACCTTATTGCCAAAGAATTCGGCTCCGGCATTCGAATTACTTCCGGTTCAGCGCTCCAAAAGGCCGGCGATATCGGCTCTATCCTAAGTGGTCTCTCGGATGGTGATTTTCTATTCATTGATGAGGTTCATCGTCTCAATAAATCCATCGAAGAAACGCTCTACCCAGCCATGGAAAATTACAATCTTGATATCATTATCGGCAAAGGCACTTCTGCAAAGACTCTTCAGATTAAATTGCCGAAATTCACCTTAATTGCTGCGACGACTCGTATCTCACTTCTCTCTAATCCCTTCCGTTCCAGATTTGGTGTTCAACACAGATTGGATTTCTACGATCAAAAGGAAATAGAACAGATTCTGTCCCATTCAGCAAAAAAATTGCGAGTCAAAGCTACACCGGAAGCATTGGCTGTGATTGCAAAAGCCTCAAGATTTACACCCAGAATTGCCAATCGCCTCCTTAAGCGAGTCCGAGACTACGCCCAGTACGAGAACTCTGCTACACTGACTCCTGCCATCGCTAAAAAAGCACTCCAACTTCTCGATATCGATGAAATTGGACTTGAGGCGACAGACCGCAATATTCTTCGTACTATTGCTGACCAATTTAAAGGTGGTCCCGCTGGTCTCAAGTCAATTGCCGCAGCTATCGCCGAAGAAGAAGACACAATCGAAGATGTTTATGAGCCCTACCTGATGAGAATAGGCTTTTTGGTGCGTACCAGTAGAGGTCGTACTGTTACCGATATCGCAAGAGAACATCTTGGCTTGAAAAAACCTGATACTCAAGGTAAATTAATCTGATGAGAATTTTAGTCGCTATTACAGCTTTCGCTGCAACCATGATAGTCTTTTTTATGTCGGGCCAGTTTCACAGTGTTGCAACTCCAAAACCATCTGATCAGACTGTGGTTATCAGCTCCTCGCCTTCTCTATCAGCGACACCTCGCCCCAAAACTGCCTCCATTATCAATAGCATCAAAGCCCTTATAAATTCCTCCCCGACTAGTTCGTCCCCGTCCCCTTCTCCTTCACCTGCTTTGCTTGGATCTTCGACTCCGTCGCCTTCTGCAATCAGTGGATCAACTCTTCCGCCTCTTCAAAGAATTACACTTACCCCAACCCCAATTGCTACCACTAATCCAGTGATAACACCCTCAACTTCAACTCCTTCTTCTCAATCGACTTCAACTCCAAGTATCACACCCTCTCCATCACCTACTGCCTTGAGATCTCCGACTCCGTCGCCGTCGACACCGCCTGCGTCGTCCGCAACTCCATCAGCCACACCAGCTCCCTCGCCTTCTCCATCAGCAAGCGCTACACCTTCTGCAACCCCTACTCCTAGCCAAGCATCCGAATCAATCTACATAGTTTCGACTATACCTCTGGTGTATAAACAAAAAGGTGATGCCCAGCTTCAGATTCAAACCTACCCTCAAGCATCTTGTGGAATTAAGGTAACTCTTCCTAGTGGTAGTGTCTCTGGAAATAACGCTCTTATAACAAAATCGGCTGATGACTCTGGTTTCATCACTTGGATTTGGTCTATCAGTTGGAACACTAAGACTGGTACCGGCAAAATCGACCTGAACTGCATTCACGATTCACAACCTTATTCTAAATCTGTAGATTTCAGCATAACTACTCCTTAATGAGTGGGCACTCAAAGTGGTCACAAATCAAACACAAGAAAGGTATCAGCGACCAAAAGAAGGGTCAAGTTTTTAGTAAGCTCTCCAAAAAAATATCCATAGCTGCCAAAGATGGCGCTGATCCGTCAACCAATTTCAAACTCCAAGCAGTTATCAATGAAGCCCGAGTTGAAAATATGCCGAAAGAAAACATTGAAAGGGCCATCAAGCGTGCTTCCGATAAAGACACTGCTTCGCTGAAAGAAGTAATAATTCAAGCTATGGGTCCAGCTGGAATAGCACTGGTTATTGAAGGTATCACTGACAACAGTAATCGCACCGTGGGCGATGTGCGGACAATCTTAAACAGAAACGATTTCAAAATCGTTCACGAAGGTTCTCTAAACTGGATGTTCGACAAGGAAAAAAATCCAACCATGCCTCTGGAAATCTCCGACCAACAACTGCTTTCGAAAATCGACAAAGCCATGGAAGAACTTGATAGCAATGATGATGTTGAGAACGTCTATACTAATGTAACACTCTCGTGACAGCAGAGCTCAAAGACAAATTACCGTTTGAGCCCCGATTTAAATACAAAAATATATGCGCATACTAGGAATTGATCCTGGCACCTCACTAATTGGTTACGGGATTGTTGATGTAGTAGAAAAAGGATATAAAGCCGTGGATTTTGGGTTTCTTAAGACTGCTTCCAATATTCACAACTCGGAACGAGTTGTGGAAGTTTATAATTTCTTCAGGAAACTTATCAAAAAATATAAGCCGGATTCACTAGCAATCGAAAGTCTGTTCTTTTTTAAAAATATTAAGACTGTTTTAAAAGTTAGTGAGATCCGTGGTGTTCTGTTATTGACCGCTGCTGAACAAAATATAGAGATTAGAGAGTTCACCCCGCTTCAGGTCAAACAAGCTGTCTCTGGCTACGGTAGAGCCGACAAGAAGCAAGTCCAGCGCATGGTAGAGATGATTTTGGGGCAAAAAATAAAAGACGTCCCCGATGATGCAGTAGACGCTCTTGCTATGGCTATTTGTTGTGCGAATACAAAAGAATACTAATTATAGATAAGGTCAAAAAAGAATTAAAACGGCCTAGGATATTTCTCCTCAAGTTTTTCTTTTAACTTCTCGTCTACATTAAGCGCTTCAGCTATCTCATCTACTCGATTTTTAATCTCGCTGATTTCTTGAGTTAGCTCTTGAATATCATCAATCAATTTCTCTATAGAATCATCTATGTCGTGGTTAGTTTTATTAAACATGTAAAGGATTATATCTATTTAACTTTTATTGGCCGTTTTTTACCAATATTAACAATCTCGCCTTTATTAACTGGTGGGTTCCAATCTGTAACTTTTTCTCCGTTAATTTCTATTGCATTTTGATTAAATAACTCCTTAGCGGCGGATAACGAACTCCCGGAGGCTTGTGCAACAAATTCTACACGTCTCTTACCAGAACCTTCCATTTCGTCTTCTTTGCGCCAGTCATTTTTGGCTTTCTCAGCTTCTTTTTCTCCGTGATACATCTTAACCAACTCAAAAGCTAAGTCTTCTTTGAGTTCCACTGGATTCTTGTTCCAATCAATTTTCTCGAGATCGACTTCAGTGCAAAGTTCAAAAACAGTTCTGATCATTCCATCTGGTATTGTGTTAGATACTTTTTCAAAAATGTCTTTTGGTTTGTCGTTGATCGCAATAAATCCGCCTTCGCTTTTAGACATTTTCTTGCCACTCGCTGCATCAACTAGAAGTCTGGTAGCAAATACCAATTTATCTTTGCCTAAAATTTCTTTTTCTAAATCACGACCAATTAACATATTGAAGGTCTGGTCATTTCCTCCTAGCTCCCCGTCCACCTCCATCGCTACCGAGTCGTATCCTTGAGCCAAAGGATAAAGAAATTCGTGTAGATAAATCGGCTTTTGTTTTTTTATTCTTTCTTGGAATCCAAAGAGTTCGGAAAAAATCGGGTTGATTATACAAGAAGTCTTTTAGCTCTATGTACTCTTTTGGTACTTCATGTTTTTCAAACGTCCCCTTTAATTGTCCAAAAATTGCCGGGTGAATTGAAAATACCCAAAATATTATAAAAGCAGCAGGTACTAAATAGAATACGCTGCCTATTTTAATACTTAATACATGATACTTAATACTTAATATACCATCAACAATCTTAGATAGACTAAAAGGTATGAGCACTGAATAAGATAATGCTACCAATAAATAAAATTTAGTTGGATCACGAAACATATTCATACCCGGAATATATTGGAACAACCACTGATTTATTTCCCCAAATGGCGGGTTTGCCCCCTTTGCTAAAAAAGCTCCTAACAGCCCAATAAAGGAGAAAAAAAGAATAGTTTTGTTTTTAGTAAATAAAAGCGATGAAAATGCCAATATTGGTATTATTAGAAACTCCGGTTGCAAAAAGTATATTTTTCCAAATATATTTTCGGGCCAGTTTGGATGAAGAAGTGGTAATGCGTGAGAAAAATCGGCAAAACTAAAAAACTTAAATCCGGACACACTAACGAAGCCTTCCGGTATTGGCAAAGTTCTGGTAACCAGCAAGGGAAAAATCCAATAACTGTGAAGCAAAACAGCAATTCCAATGGGAATTACAAAAGTATAAAGTATTGAAACAATTTGAAATTTATTGATAAGGTAATAAGCCACTACAGCAATCATGCTTAGGTAAGCAATTCTGGGATCAAACATGACTTGCGCTGCCAAAATTAAACCGGCAATTATTGCGTATTTAATATTTTCAGCCAGAGGCTGATCGGCTTTTGGCCGAGAAATTTGGAAATCGATAAGTTTAATAAACCTCATTAAGACAAGAGGGGCTATGGAATAGGCCAACACTACCCCCATCTGCCCTCCCCCAACCACCATCAATATATAGGTATTTGTTGTAAAAATAAGTGCAGCTACCCCCATCTGCCAAAAACGGCTTCTGGAAAAAATAGTTTTTAAAAGATAAATGCTTGAAAAAATTGATAAGGCAATAAAAAACCCAAACCAAAACAATTTATATCCAATAACCCATGGCATATGCAAAATGTTGGTAGTGAGGTAAGAGGTAAAATAAAGATATTGGTCAAGATAGTAAGTCAGGATTGTTCCGCCAAGCCCATTACCATGAACCAAACTCCAAACAGGGGGAAATAATGTAAATCCTTTTAGAGTTTCACTAAAAAAATAGGGCCAATCGCCACCTATTATTTCTTTATTTAAAAACCACGGATTAAATATTGATACTAGCAACAACAAAAAACAACAAGTTGAAAATGAATTCTGTTTACTAATCATTGAAAAAGAGATTTTATAGTATTATCTTTTTGTACATTGATCTTATAAAAATTCCCAAGATTAAGATAAAAACTCCTAATGATACGCCTAGAATTCCATAGAAAAATTTCTGAGAGGACAATTCAAGGATTAATTCGTAATCTTCCTGTCCTCCTAAATCCAGAGGCAAAATATTCCATCCATTTGCATATTCATTCACTTTAAAATGTCTGTTTTCAGCTAGAGGTTTTTTACCCCACGTTTCAAAGGTACTAGGCGCAAGAAATATATTTCTATGTTTAGTTTCACGAATAGCACCATTTGCATAACTTTCAAGGATTTCTTCATTTTTTACCTTATCTTTTACAAAGAACCCTAGAGCAAATCTCCCTATAGTACCAAGAAGTCTTGACATCTCTCCCTTAATTTTTTCTGTACTATTAATGTCAGTTTTAAACAACTTCCACTTACTATTAAACGCTTCAGAAAAAACAAGGACGTAAGGATCTTTTGCTCCATTTATTGTGACTTTATATTTTGTTGGGTTAATTTTAGTGAAGACAATTTTTGGAACTGAATAATGTTTTGCCGATATAACCTTTTTGAAGATAATTTTAGGATATGGCACTTCTTCCACTTTCAGATTCTTAATAAGCATACGGCTTTTGATCTTTTCATTGTCTGTTAAGAAATGTAAGTATCCTCCTATCGTTTTTACGTCAGACGTCAAAACAGACTGATATGTCTTCCAATTTTTGCTATTTAGATTTTTCTCAAAAAACACATGAACGGACGTACTATCCTTTCCTTTTATAAATTTTCTTTCATAAAACTTAAATATAAAATCATCCCCAAAGGTAAGATAATCAAATGTTATGAGGTATTGCCTATTAGGATTCCATTGAGAAACCGCAGTTACAAGACCAGTCTCCTTCGCATAATTTCCAGGAGAATTCCCAGAGATGCTGCGAATCTCAAGTTCAACGGAACTCGTGCTATTCTTTGCTAATCCCGAATTTTCCCAGTTATTGTCTTTAATAAGATTACGTGGTTCGAGATGAACTGTGAAATCTAAGCTGTCGTTATTACTAAGAAACACGTTATCAAATTGGACAATGCTGCTATCCGACTCTATCTTGATTGGTTTTAATTTTTTTCCTTGGATTTTAATATATGAATCTTGTAAAAAGGAATACGCATGATCTTTTTTCTCCTGAATATAGACTTCATATTCACCTCCATCTTTAAGAACTTTAAACAAACTAGCATTGATGTTAGAGGCATCGCTTAATTCTATATTAAGTGCGTTAAATAGACTCTCAAACATCTGTTGACTCAAGGATAAAAGGTATTTTTTATCATCGTCATTCGTAATCCTACTTTTAATATATGTCTTAAGATTAATCTGGTGTTGAAATAGCTGCTCTGCTATTCTTATTTTATTTGCCTCTTGCCAACTCTTAGATTCTGTTGTGTTGCTTACCCATCGGATCAGTTGTTCTACTTGTACCTTGTACCTTCCAAGCGAGGCCTCCCAACTATTATAGTTCTTAGTGTTTAAAGCTCTCCATGACTGCGGTTGCTTCCACTGCGCCTTCAGTATAGGCAAATTTTCTCCAAAAGAGACTATTTCTAATATTCGTTTTGTGAAATGCAATAAACTAAGATCCATATATCGAGCACGCTTATTTCTTACTCTAAAACGATCAAATTGCTCCCGCAATAACACAAAGGGGTAATAGATACTATCAAGCCTTCGAGAAATGAATGGTTCATATTTATGCAGATGGGAATTACTTTGCAATTCCAAAAAAGGGTTATTATTTCCGGCCTCCAAAATAATAGTATTCGGGTTCTCAATCGGGCTATCGAGCCCAAAAACAGCAGGTAGTAACGCATTCGTAAATTGAGGTGGTAATAAGTACACTTTTGGATTATTCGCCTGAATTAGATTATCCGTAACGTAAATATGTGGTAGATATATATCATCTTTTATGGTATACAAATGGTACTTATCTCCAAAATCCACCCTTTGAGCGAGCGGAAGATTTTGTATAAACTCTTTATAGCCTTCTTGTGTTTCCGGAAGAAAATCTCTTACATAACCATACGGAAAGCCTTGAAATGTATCATCAAAGATATTGGGATCTGAATTATAAAAAATGTATCGAATATTAAGGATCGAAAAAATATTTCTGATAGACTGCAGATCATTATCTTTTGCAGCATTTAAAAAAACCTCTGAGAATGGAAGCAGTCCTTCATAACCGCTAAAATCATTTTTCCCTGCAAGGTAGGAAAATGTAGAAGGTCCAATATACGCTCCGCCGTTTTTTCCCGCTATGAGTTGGTACCCTGGATCAGGAAAAGGAAGAGATAGTATCTTACCATCTGTTGAAAGATTACGAACATAATTGAGTACTTTTTCGTATTCTGGATCCATCTGCATGATTGGTTTTACATGTTTTGTTTGGTGCAAATCAATACGATACAAGGATCCATTAATAAATGGCCACGCAGTTATGACAAGAAACAAAGCAATAAACGCTGCGAGAAAATATGAATACTTTCTTTTAAGCTTCGGAAGAACAATCGCCAATGATTGTCCCAGTAAGATAGCATAAAAAAATAAGAATACAAATCCCCACTGTCCATAGAAATTCCGAAACATTGAAAATCCGGGGATATTAAATAATGCCTTATAAAAATTAAGCCCTATATCTGTTATGTTTGCTGAAACAAAAAAGAGGATAATGAGAAAAAAAATACCGGTTAAAAGCATTGTTTTCCTTTTGTCCCATAAATTATTCCATAGAAAACCAAAAAGAATGATAACCGGGAAAATAATAAATATAAAAGACGGGAATTTTAACTCTGTCAGTTGAGGTAAATTCATAAGATGCAGACTAACTTTGATATTAGGAGCAATAGCAGAAAAATAGCTTAATCCACGCGAAAATTTTGATTCACTGGAAAAAATAGCCTCGTTAATTCCAGAGTCAGAGGATAACAAATTGAGTAATTGTGGGACTAAATGAAATGCATGCAATAAAAGAAAAGCTGTTACTCCAAAGCATAATCCTTTTATAGGAATTGGAGATTTTCTAATGTATTTTGTGTATATTAACAAAAATAAAAATGAAAATGGATAAAAAGCAAAAAATCCCGGGGCGCCAACATAAGTAAAGTTAGGAGAAAAAAATAAAGTTATCAGCAAGATTCCAGAAAAGTATACAAAATTTGAGCTTAGGAAATATCGCAGCAAAAGATAAAAAACGAGGGGATTTAAAAATACTTGATTATGAGTAAGAATTGTTCTATCCCATCCATTAATTAAATAAGGAGAAAATACATAAAAAAGGCCGGCTAAAACGCTTGCGTATTCTAAGATATTTTTCTCATAAAAAGTTTTTTTAGTATTTACTAATTCCTTTACTATCAAATAAATTGAAAAGAATGCTGCGCTTAAAGTTATTCCATTGAAAAAAGAGATAAGAATTGTTGATGATTGAAATAATGATTTTAAAAATGCAAGAAGCAGTAAATGCGGTATAGCCCAATAGCTTATAGCCTCTCCTCCAATACCTGAGGAAACAATTGCATATAAAGATTGGTTGCGGAGATAAGATATTGGATCATAAAAATATAGCCTGCTTGTATCACCACCCAAATCCATCTCACCCGGCTTTAGCCAGAAGAAGGGGATAATAAATAAAATAAGACAAATGATTATTGATAATCGTTTCATCAGTTATATTTTCGTCTAGCGTATAGCATACCGATAGTATTTTCGGGATTTATAACTTTTACAATAAAACCGTTTTGCTTTAACAAATTTTTCAATATACTCACTCTCAATCTTCCAATTTGATGAAATTCCATACTGATCTTATTGATTTTAGCAAGACTCTCTATGGGAGTATTCAAAAGAATCTCATGTTCGGCTCCTTCACAATCGATTTTAAGAAAATCAATTTTTTTTATACGACATAACGAGAATATATCATGTAGAGTGATACATTTTATGTAGAATGAGGTAATCTTTCTTTTGTCATCTTTAAACCAATCTTTGATTAAAGATATTCCAGATGAACTGTCCGGGCTTATATATAATTTCTTTATGCCTTTTGTACCGGATATGCCAAGCTGGAAAGGTATAACATTTATACATTTATTTACCTTGATGTTTTTCTTAAGGATGTTGTAATTATCTTCCATTGGTTCAAAAGCAAATACTTTCCCCTTTTTTGCCTTGAATGAAGCAAAGACGCTAAAATATCCTTTATGAGCTCCAATATCAACAACAATATCATTTTCACGTATACCAAAGTTGGGTGGAGTATATTCATTGTTTCCCCAAACCTCATTAATAATGATGCTGTCTACTTTGTGGACAGTTGTGTTTAAAAATATACCACTGCGTAATCTGTATATATTACTTCCCTTATCAAGAAAACCAAAATAGTCAAGATAAAAAACCCACCAATTTTTTATATAGGTAACTGGAATAAGAAATGAATATATATTTTTTAATGGGACTTGCTTCATAGGAGTTTACTTTTCTCTCCACTGCTGTATAATACCGATTAATAAGAAGAAAACGAGCCAGACTGCTGCTTTCTCTGTGCTTTCGGAAGTTCCGGTAAAAATAAACTCAACAAGCATGACTCCTAAGAGGACAAGACCCAATAGGAAAGTTAATCTACTCTTAAGTTTATAAAAGGAGATAGCCGCTACATAAAGTCCTAAAATTCCAAATATTCTAAGATCCGAATTTCCTTTAATCAAAAGGGTGTCTGCAATAATTCCCAGAAAAATAACGGACAAAACAACCGGTTTGTTATTCTTAAACCACAAAACACCTTTTTTACCATATCTGCTATCTAATATTTTTTTAATCATTGTGCTTACGCATTATATCATGAATACCCCAAAGCGCACATCCAAGAAAAATAGCTAAAGATAAAGCTAAGCCTGCATAAAACACTCTCTGATCAGTCATCTCTACAATCAGCTCGTAATTTTCTTTTCTTCCCGTATCCTGCGGAGCAATACTCCATGCATTTGCATAACCATTTACCAAGAAATGAGAACTTTCCGGCAGGCTTTTTGCTCCAAGCGTTTCAAATGTTTGTTTATCAAAAAATATATTTTTATGTTCCCCTTCTTTGATATTTCCATTGAAATAACTTGCTGTAGTTAATCCTCCTGAAGATTCTTTATTTGATAAAAATACTTTCCAACTGCTATTAAATGCCTCGGAAAAAACTAATAGATACGGACCTTTTACATTTGATACTTTTACTTTATATTTTGTTGGATTTATTTTCTCAAATTGAATTTTTGGTAAATTATTCTTTTCATAAATAATTTTTTGGTTACATTCCTGTTTTGGAAAAACCCTCCTGCATGTCTCTTTCTCAATATATACAGTCCGCGCATCAAAGTCTTTCTCGTCAATAAAAAAAGACATTGTCTTGCCATACCAATCATTAACAGTATTATCGTATGGAACCAAATCTTGAGCGATATAGAAATGGGGAAGATAACTTGATCCATCAACAGAGAAAAGTTTATATGAACCGCTCTCATAAACTTTCTCGCCTTTTAAACTCTTCACAAGCTCGCCATAAGTTTTTTGATCACCAGGTAAGTACTGACGGACATGGCTATATGGATAGCCTGGAAATGTTGTGTTGTAAATTTTTGGGTCGGAATTATGAAAAATGTATTTAATGTTAAGAAATCCCAACATCCTCTTAATTGATTCATAATCCTGTTCCTTTGCTAACTTTAAAAAAACATCGCTAAATGGCGCGATATCTGCATATCCGGCAAAGTCTTTTTTTCCGGTAAGATATCCTATGGTTGATACTCCCACATAGGCTCCATTGTTTGTACCATGAATCACTTGATAATTGGGATCTGTAAATGGCAAGGTTAATATTTTACTGTCGTCTGGTAACGAACGAATGAATGCGAGTGTTTCTTCGTACTTCGGATCCATGACCATCGCGATTTTAACATTGTTTGACTGAAAATGAATCTTGTTTACAAGTTCTCCATTTATAAATGGCCACGCCGAAACTGTTATGGTTATCCCAATTAGAAATGTGATTGCAATAATTAAGCTTCGTCTCTTTAATTTCCCGAAAATATTAAAAATTGCTAAACCAAAAAGGAGTGAATAAAAAAATGAATAAACAAAAAGCCATTGGCCGATAAAGTTTCTAAACATACCAAAACCGGGAATATAAAAAAGCCTTTTATACAACTCAATCCCTAAGTCCGTAATTTTAGCGCTTAGTAAAAAAAGAGTTATTAAGAAAAATATACCGGTTAAAAGTATTGTTTTATTTTTGCCTCTATTTAATAAAAATCCAAGAATTACAACCAAAGGCGCCATTATCGACGCAAAGCCAAGTTCCTTAATTGGCGAGAGAGAAAGAATATTTAAGCTAACTTTGGCAAGCGGCAAAACTCCAAAGAAATAATCCAGCTGGGGAGCTTGTCTGCTGAATATCCTTGTGTTCGTATTGCTGCCCGGGTCAAACAAACTTATAACCGAGGGAATAAGGTGAAAAGAATGAAGCCCGACAAATATTAAAAGACCGATGAAAATTGCCTTCCATGGAAGTTTTTTGCGCCGAATAAGAGTTGTGTAGAAAAGAAGACACAATAAACTCAAAGGATAAAACGCAAAAAAAGGCGGCGCAGAAGCCCAAGAAAAATTCGCGGCGAAGACAAAACTTGTTATAAGCGCTATTAAAAGATAGCGGATATTGTATGTAGGAAAATATTTTAATATAAAATAGAACATTAGGGGATTTAAAAACACCTGATCGTGACTAAGTAATGCCTTATCCCAGTTTCCTATCATTCTGGGAGAAAGGATATAAAATAAACCTGCAAGCACCGAAGAAATCTCGCGAAGCATCGAAAAATATTTATTATTTGACTTTTTATCAATTAGTTCTTTAACAATTCCGTAAACTGCCAAAAAAGCAATAACTAATTTGATGGAATTGAATATTGAAATTAAAAGATAGGAAGATTGCAATACTGACTGCATGATTAGGAAAAGTGTTACAATGGGCAGACTATAAAAATGAGGCTCTACTAAACCCGTTCCAAAAGGCATAATACCATAGAGGCTGGAATTTTTAAGGTAGTTAATAGGATCATAAAAATACAGCCTGCTACTATCCCCACCCAAATCCATCTCGCCCGGCTTTATCCAGAAAAATGGAATGATAAAAAGAATAAAAGAGATTATAAATAAGTAAGTTTTTGGACTGCGCAGAAACTTCATTGATGTTGGTATTATATCATCTTGGTATTGCTAAAAAGAAGGGAAGGGAATATAATTTCCGTATGATCAAAAATGGAAACAATAAGCTTCGCGTTCCTTACGCGCTGGCCGTTCATGGAGACGAAGAAAAGAAAAGAGTTATAAAAGTTTTAGACGAACACAGAACAAATTTAGGGAAAGAGACAATAGAATTTGAAAAAAATGTTGCGAGAGCATTTGGCAAAAAATTCGGCGTAATGGTAAATTCAGGCTCTTCTGCAAATTTTCTGGCTTTTGAACTTCTTAACTTACCCAAAGGTTCCGAAGTAATAACTCCCCTTCTTACCTTCTCTACAACTGTTGCGCCCATTGTTCAGCATGAACTTATCCCAGTCTTTGCGGATGTTGAGCAGGGTTCGTACGTTATTAACGTAGCCCATGTAGAGAAGCTCATTACAGATAAAACAAGAGCTCTTATGATTCCGCTTCTTTTGGGAAATGTTCCGGACATGGAAAAATTAAAAAAAATTGCTCAAAAATATAATCTCCTGCTGATTGAAGACTCATGCGATACCTTAGGAGCTGAATTTAACGGAAAACCAACAGGTACATATTCCGACATCTCAACTACAAGTTTCTTTGGCTCGCACATTATAACTGCGGGTGGAAACGGCGGAATGATATTAGTAAATCGATCCGATTGGAAAGATAGAGCAAAAGTACTAAGAGGATGGGGAAGATCGTCTGCTCTTTTTGCCGAATCGGAAAATATTGAGGAACGCTTTAAAACTAAATTGGGAACTATTCCCTATGATGCAAAGTATTTTTTTGTGGAAGCAGGATATAACTTCCTTCCAAATGAAATGGGATCAGCATTTGGAAATGCGCAGCTTGAAAAGCTTCCTAAGTTTAGAAGAATAAGAGAAAGAAATTTTTCTTATTTGAGGCGCTTCTTTAAAAAATATGAAGATATATTTATACTTTCAAAACAAGAAGAAAATGTATCAACACAATGGCTTGCTTTCCCCTTAACCATAAGAACTAACGCTCCCTTCTCAAGGCTTGAATTGGTAAAATATCTTGAAGCGGAAAATATCCAAACCCGCCCAATTTTTACAGGAAATATATTAAAACACCCGGGTTTTAAGCATATTCCGCACAGGATAATCAGTGGCGGATGTCCAATCACAGATGAAATTACGGAAAGGGGCTTTGTTATTGGCTGCCACCAAGGCCTAGAAAAAAAACATCTCGAAAGAATAAAACAAGTATTTGTTTTTTTCTTTAAGAAATATTTATAAAATTTAGAATTGTTTCTATTATTTGTTCGGCAGAAAGTCCATTTGCTCTCCTCATATATTCCTGACTCCCAATCACTTTAGAGAAACGATCGGGTACGCCAATTCTTTTAAAAATCACATTTGCTCTATTTTCTACAAGAACCTCTGCAACGGCGCTACCCAAACCCCCAATAATACTGTGTTCTTCCAACGTAAAAATTGCAGGAGTTTTTCTAGCAGATTCAAGTATTATTTGAGTATCAAGAGGTTTAATCGTATGCATACTAATTAATCTTATTGATAAACCTTTTTCTTTTAATGAAGATACTACTTCCCAAGCTCTTTGGAGAAGTGTTGATGTTCCTATAATGGTAATGTCTTTTCCATCTTCAATTAAAATTCCCTTTCCAATTTTAAAACTTGGCATAGCTTTATGAATATTTGGTTCGCCTGCTCTACCAAGTCTTAAATAAACAGGACCAATGTGATTTAACATAGCTTTTGTTGCAAGAGCTACTTCAATTGGATCACCAGGACAAAGAATAATCAAATTTGCTAATGTCCGCAATATCCCAATATCCTCCAAGCCATGATGCGTATGAGCATATGGTCCGTAGGAAAATCCAGCTCCCACTCCCACAATTTTCACATTTAGATTCTGATAACAAATATCGTTTCTTATCTGTTCAAAATTCCTCATAGTAACAAAAGGGACAATTGAATAAATAAAGGGTATTTTGCCTTCCATTGCCATTCCAGCTGCAACCCCTGTCATATTCTGCTCTGCAACTCCCATATTGAGATATTGTTTAGGCAATTCCTTTATGTATTGTTCAAACACTGAAAAACCTAGATCACCGGTTAAAAGCATAATACGCTTATCCTTTTTAGCCATCTCAAACAGTGTATTTACAAATGTAATTCTCATTATATTTTTAATTTCTTAATTACTCCATTGGCTTCTTCTTTACTTGGTGGCTTATACTGTGAGGAGACTTGATTTATATGAATTGGAACACCACCCAACCCCTTGATGGTATGAGCAATAATTACGGAAGGTTTGTTAATCTTTAATGGTAGTTTAGATAATATACCAATGATCTCGTTAAAACTATGCCCATCAATTTCTTTTACTTCCCAGCCAAAACTCCCAAACTTAGCCGAAAAGGGTTCTAAATCTAATATGTCCTTTGTATATCCAAATCCTTGCAGCTTATTGTAATCTACAATTGCTATGAGATTATCTAATTTATGATGTCCGGCAAAAAGGATTGCTTCCCAGGTTGAACCCTCATCACACTCCCCATCGGAAAGGACTGCAAAGACTCGAAATTTTTTGTTATCTTGTTTTCCAACGTATGCCATTCCAGCAGCCATCGATAACCCATGTCCTAGCGCACCTGCAGAAATTTCAACTCCGGGAACACAATGTCGTGTAGAATGTCCGGGAAGCCTTCCTCCATCCAACTCATAACCATCAAGAATTTTCTTGTTAAAAAAACCACGCTGCGCTAAAACTGCATATAAAGCCTTGCCATCGTGAGCTTTACTAAAAATTAAACGATCGCGTTGCGGATCTTCAGAGTCTTTTGGAAAAACCTTCATTATCCTAAAATAAAGAGCCACCAAAATTTCTACACAAGATAAGGCCCCTCCTGTATGAGCGCTTTTTGCTCTCATGCTCATCAAAATAATATCTTTCCTAACTTCTTTTGATATTTTTTTAAGCTCTTTTTCCATATTTCATCGTCACAAAGTACCTATCTGTACTTTCCTTCCTGCTATCATCCTCTACCCAACTTACGACTCCATTATTAATGGTCTTAAACAAAGGAACCCTGTTCACTTCCGAAAATCCGAGCCTTTCATAAAGCTTAATTGCTCTTGTATTATCAGAAAAAACCTTAAGATAAAGATTATCTATACTCAAATATTTAAAAGTCCAATCAATTAAGATCTGTAGTCCCGTTGTCATTCCGCCCTTTGAGCTTTCCGACTCTTCTCCTCGAATAACATTATCAATCTCACATGAGCGCTTTTCATAATCAAATCTATACAGCCCGGCATGAGCAAAAGGTAATCCTTCATCTTTTACTTTAAAAAAGAAAAGAATTCTGTCTTTTTTATTGATAAGCTGTTCAGAAGCCCACTTTTTTGTACCTTTAAGGGTTACCTTAAATTGAGCTGGAAACCAAGCATTTGCCTTATCTCTCCATTTTGCAAGAAGCTTAATTACTAAATCGTCATCAACAAGACTCTTAGTTATTACATAAATCTCCAACTTCTCTCCGCTAGGCAAAATTGTTTCCATTTTAGAGGGAATTGACGTTTTTTTATCACGCTTTAGGTTAATAAAAACATTTTCTATATTTGATTGAAAAATATCTTCCATACACAGGACTTAAAGAGAATTTTTATTTAAAATATCAATAATCTGAGCAGAAATGTAATCTACTTCTTCCTTTGTTAGATTGACACCGCTGGGCAGATTTATTCCTTTTAGTCCTATGTGGTAAGCAACAGGATTGTCTACATTTGTTTTATACATGGGAAGCATGGAGAAAGGGAAAAAGAAAGGACGAGTATCTATCATTTTGATCTTTAATTCATTCATGAAGTCATCTCTTGTTATCGATAATTTTCTATCTATAACTATCGAGCTCATCCAATAGACATTTCTTGCCCAAGGCTTTTCCGTATTCATCGACAAACTCTCGATAGCACCAAGTTTTTTATAATACCATTCGAAAATTCTCCTTTTTCTCTTGATAAGACTTTCTACTCTTTCCAACTGCCCCAAACCCAAAGCTGCCTGCAGATTCGACATTTTATATTTATACCCAATTAGCGTATGCCAGAAGGCTCCTCTTTTTCTATCTCTGCCCAGGTTTGCAATATATGCTACCTTTTCAAAAAGCTTACTATTGTTCGTAGCCAACATTCCGCCTTCGCCTGTTACAACAATTTTAGCACCTTGGAAACTAAATGCTGCCATATCACCTAGGCTTCCTGTTTTTTTACCTTCAAATGTCGCACCCAAAGAAGGACAAGCATCCTCAAGCACAAATAAACCATTTTCCTTTGCTATTTTATTTATTTCACCCATATTAGCGGGATGACCATATATATGAACCGGCATAACGGCTTTTGTTCTTTTTGTAATAGCTTTTCTAAAACTCTGAGGATCAATGCACCATGTATCTTTTTCTACATCTACAAAAATAGGCTTTGCTCTAACATAGGTCACGACATTTGCAGATGCTACGGCACTTATTTCGGGCAAAATAACTTCGTCTCCCTCTCCGATTCCCATCGCAAGAAGAGAAAGATGCAAGGCTCCAGTTCCGCTTGAGGTCGTCATGGCATATTTTACACCTAGATATTTTGCAAAGGCCTGCTCAAACTTTTCAACATAATCATTAAAATGGAAATTCCAGCCGTTTTTGACTGCATCCAGTACATAATCTATTTCTTTTTGGGTTATTGAAGGACCCGCAGTCAATATTGTTTTTTTTGGCTTATACATACAATACGATTATATCAAAAAAAAACTTCTATACAAGGCTAGTATTCGTGGGAAGGTCTTATCAAGAGAATACTTGTGGTTCCAGCCCATACTTTTTATTTTTTCATCATTAAGATGTTGGTAGGAAATTTCATTTTTTGCAGTATTTAGTATTTTATATGGAATTTTTACTCTCAATATTTGTTCTGCTTTCTTAACAACGTCAAGAACTGAAAGCGTATCGCTTGATGAAAAATTAAATGCTTCCCCTTTTACCTTATCAAAGTTATCCAACAAGAACATATATCCATCGACAACATCTTTAACGTATAAATAATCCCTAACATAGGTTCCATCACTTCGTATCTTAAGAACTTTTTTTTTAATTATTGCTTCGCAAATATCTGGTATAATTCTGCCAAAATGTAAATCTCCCTCCCCATATACATTTCCAAAACGAGTTATCACAATGGGAAGATTATACGTCGTAAAATATGACTGACATATAAGATCCATAGACGACTTCGAAACATCATATGGATGATCTCCTTTGAGGGGATCCTTTTCCTTATAAGCTTTTTTGGTTTTTCCGTATGCCTTATCTGAAGAGGCAACAATCACGCCTTTTATTTTTTTATTTCTTCTCACCGCTTCCAATATATTGACAGTGCCCATAATATTTGTTTCAAATGCAGAATAAGGATTCTTAAATGCCTCTTCAACAATAGGCTCTGCCGCAAGATGAAAAACATAATCAAAACTGGATTTATCAAAATACTCAAATACTTTTTCTTTATTTCTAATATCCACGATATCAAGAGAAACATGAGATGATAAATTCTGTGAGGCAAAAAATGATTTGGAATTAATTTTTATATCCAAAACGGAAACTTTTGCGCCAATTTTTATTAACTCCAGAGCTAAATGTCCTCCAATAAAACCCGCTCCGCCCGTTACCAATACTTTCATAAGATTTATGATTTATGATGTATGACTTAAGATCTAGGATTTATAACAGATTCCGAAAGGATATTTTTTACATCTTACGTCTTAGATCTTACATCTTTTCTCAAGTACCTTATTAAACCATTTATCATTTTGCTTATCTTTTCTGCCCGAACTTGAAGGTTATCGTATTCAGAGGTTGATAAATATCCAAGATCTTTTGATAAAATTAAATAATATTTTACTTCCTCAAGTGATCCATTAGATA
>OBEQ010203859.1_pt1 | contig 49348 bp, 65 predicted proteins | sample 1670901 | NCBI WGS metagenome assembly OBEQ01 (sample SAMEA104232315, study PRJEB22302) | groundwater metagenome | biome: forest; feature: aquifer; material: groundwater | place: USA | collected 2011-08-07 | depth 5.4 m
AATATCATTCCAGTGATAAGTATAACGGGGGTGTAGGGGGATGTCATATTTTAAAGAAATATTAATTGCATCATCTGCATTAATTTTAGTTATTGGTTTTTTAAATAACTTTTCTAATAATTCTTGATTTATCTGTAAAAATTTGCTTAAATGTTCAAAATCAATTTTTCCATCTTTAGCTAAAATATTTTTTTTAAATTCCTGTAACCACCATTCTTCATTATAACCACATGGAACTAAAAAATGAGCTCTATTAAAAAATTCACCATAATTTACTAGAAAATCTCCCAAGAATAAGATTTCTTCAACATCATCTTTAATTTTTCTAGCTTCTTCTTCTGTTTCTATTAATAAAACACTTTGGTCTTTTAATTTAACAATTGGGCCTTCTATGGTATCACAAGGGGCCATAGCACTTGATTTGCCTGGACGTTCGTATCTTAGCTGAGTTCCAACGCCAATATAATCCCTTAATAAAGCCATTGTTGCAGGATGCATGCTCATACTGCTTAATCCAGAGGTTCTGCTTCTTCCATATCTTAATCTAAATCCCCCTACCCTCAAAGGATGGGTTAAAACAGGCCTGCCGGCAACTAAATCTTTTATATAAGTAAAATCTGGTTTAAGTTTAATTTCTGATTTCGGTTCTTCTTTTTTTTCACGAGCCTTAATTTTTTTCTGTAAAGAAACAAAATCTTCTAAAAATTCCCATTGACCCATTTCAAATTCCTTATACCATTTACTTATCTTTCCATAAAATTTTGGTGCTTTTTGGGTTAGAGCTTCTCCAACAACTAAGCAAACTCCATTTCTTAATTTATTTGTTTCAATTCTATCTAGATCTTTATAATTTGAAACATCTAATTTTTCACTAGGATCACCATCAATTTGTACAGGTAAATTCTTAATCATAAATTCTATTTCTTGTTCGCTTGGAAGATACTGTAAATTATTAATTCTTTCATGAAAATCATAAACTTCTATAACTATTCTTTTAATTTCTTCTAAAGAAGGGTCATAAGAATCATAACCCATATTCTTTCTTATATAATCTGCTACAAAGATGCTTCCACAAGTTATCGTTGTTCCAGCGCTTCTTATAGGTCCTGAAAACATTAATGAAAAATATTCTTTTCCATCTCTTCTTTTATTAATTTTTAAATGTGTAAATCCTTCTAAAGGGCTTGAAACAACCCCATTAGAAAGATAAGCTAATCCAACTCTTATCCCAACTTCCATTGCTTCAAATTTATTTTTAAATTTACAAAATTTTTCTTGAGCAACTTCTAAACTAATAATCATTGCTACTCTCCAATCTAATTTACTATATTTATTTTCTAATTCTTCTATTCTTGATGTCATTCCAGAACCCTTAAGATTTGGTGCTACAACACTCATTAAACCCTCAACTCTCTCAATCATATTTTTAGCTAAAGGAATTTCTACATGATCTTCTGGATCATAACCTAAAGATCTTACTTTCTCGCTAAAGCTATAAACTTCTTTAATTTTTTTATCCAACTCTTCAAAATATTGTTCAGTTTGCATTTTCCATAAAATTTAATATTTTTATTTCTCTAGTTTTTAGATTAACTAGAATGACCTTACATGGGTCTGGTTGTATTCCTCTTCTTTCCTGATCCTCTGTTTTACCCACCCAACAACTGCAATTCATTAAAGTAATGTTTCTATAATTCATTGCTTTTGTTTTATGAATATGTCCTGAAATAAAAAAATCAGGAACTTTTTCTATAAGTAAAAAATCTTCTTCAGAAGAAGGTAAATATTGATTCGAGGTATGACTTGGGGCAAGATGCCTTCTTTGTAACAAATATTTCATAATTAACTCAGGATTTTCTAATCTTCCCGCTTTTCTTATACTTTCAACATTCTCTGCAATATAAGGGAAGCTAAAACCATGATAAATAAGAACATTAAACCCTAAAAAGTTTTTTGTTGAAGCAATATTTACGATTGCCGGATTCGTTGTAAGGTAAACATTCGGCATTTCATAAAGACCCGGGGCTGTTTTTTTATCAAATATGGGCTGGGGTTCTGCTATCCTCATGGCATCATGGTTCCCAGGGGAAATAATTATTTTTATATCATTTCTTATTTTACTAATATATTCTACAAATTTTTTATATTGTTCATAAATATCTAGGATAGCTAAGTCCTCTTCTTGTCCTGGATGAACCCCGACACCTTCCACTAAATCACCTGGAATAAAAAAATATTTTACTTTTCTGGCAATATTTTTCTGTTCTTCTGTGCCATAATTTCCATTTAACCAATCTATAAATTTAAGCAAGTTTTTTTCATAAAAAACCTTACTTCCAACTTGCATATCTGAGGTAAACACAGCATATTCTTCTTTGTCTGATTTTTTAAGCTCGTTGTTAATTGGAATATCTGGATAAAACAAATTGTCGACAAAAATTATTTTCTCTCCACTCTGCCCGGTTATACCTATAACCTCATCTAATAAAACATCTTCAGCTATTTCGAAAACATTATTCTTGTTTTTGCTAACAACAACATTAATTAACCCCGTTTGATCTTCCAAACTTAGAATGATATTTCCATTTTTACTAATTCTTTTATCACTAACCATTCCAATCAAAGAAACTTTTTCTCTATCTGATTTGTTTAATATTCTATTAATAGAAGTAGCATTTTGCAATTCTTTTCTAGCTAATAAAAGGTTTTTTATTTTATTATATCTTAACTTAAAATAATTTGTAAAATCCTGAACTGTATATTTTTTATCACCAGTAAAATAATTTTTTATAATCATTACATTTGATTCATCCAGATCATTAACCTCTTTAAACTCTAATTCGGGTTCTTTAACAATTTCATTATAATTAAGAGGGGAATTAGGGTTTAACACTGTAATAAAAGATTGGTAAAGCTCTTTGTCTTTATTTTTTTCTAATAAAACCCTTGATTTATCAAATTCATTCCAATTTATATTAATTAAATTGTTATTTTTAATTAATATCATCAAATCTTTATTGATTACGAAAGGTTTTTCCTTTAAATTACTCAAAAAATCTAGAATAATAACTTTATTATTTTCATTTAACTCATCACCTATATCCGGGCTAACTAAATATCCCCGACTCATAAAATATTTGATTATATTGTTCATAAACCTAGTCCTTCTTTTAGAATTTCTTTTATTTTTGGAAAAGTTGAGGGGTGTACTGCAATTACAATTTCCCTTGTTCGACCATACCTCCCTTTAGAAACTATTTTCGAATTAATTATTCCAAGCATATCAAACTCAGCAATGATATCAGAAACCCTTCTTTGGGTTAAAGGTTTTATATTAACTTGGTTACATATTTTTTTATAAAAATTATAAACTTCTCCTGTAAATACTTTATTATTTTCATCACAAACATTTAAAATACTAAAAAGAGTAATTTGAAATTGCTTTGGCTGTGTTTTTATAGTATCAATTGTTCTATCTTTTTCTATTTTTTCTTCTGCTTCATCTAAATGAGATAGTCTTATTCGAACATCATTTTTTCTATCTGCTAATTCTCCAGCCACTCTTAATAGTTCTAAAGCTCTTCTTGCATCACCATGCTCACGAGCTGCATATGCAGAACATTTTTCAATAACGCCTTCTTCTAAAGTTTCTTTCTGAAAAGCAAGACTTGCTCTTTGTCTTAGAATATCCTGCAATTGAATTGCATTATATGGCGGAAATACTAATTCTTCTTCAGATAAACTTGATTTTATTCTAGGATCAAGATTTTCAGTAAACATTAAATCATTTGAGATTCCTATAATAGAAAGCTGACATTTTGTTAATTCTGAGTTTAATCTAGTTAAATTATACAAAATCCCATCTCCGGTTTTATTTACAAGCTGGTCAATTTCATCTAAAACTATAATAACTAATTGATTATCTTTATTTATCGATTGAAGAAATAACTTATAAACTTCTCCTGTCGGAAGTCCTGTGGCTGGAACTTCTTTACCAAAAGCTCTAGCCAGTTGTGCTATTAATCTATACTCTGTATCTGCAACCTTTTTTAATTTACAATTTAGGTAATAATATTTTATATTTAAACTCTTTTTTTCTGCAACATCTAAAATTTGTTGCATCACATATTGAGTTACACATGTCTTACCCGTTCCTGTTTTACCATAAACAAACACATTACTGGGTTTTTCCATCCTTAATGAGGGTGCCAAGATAGTTGCAAGTTGCTCTATTTGCTCATCTCTATGAGGAATGTGTTCAGGAGTATAATTTGTTTGTAAAGATTTTTTGTTAGCAAAAATAATTCCTTGCGATAAATAGCTTTCAAAGAATTTAGATAAATCATTAACCCCCATTTTTTAATATTTCACCTCAAACAGGAGTCCAAGCTTACTTCTATTTAAAGATTTTTATATTATAATATATATCTCACACCTACATTTCATATGCAACATTTTATTTTATATAATTTTCCTTATTTCATAAGCATTTTAATCTTTTAATTTAAAAAGTATGCTTAATTATTATATATTGTTATATATATTATATAATATAGAAAAACTTATAAAATAGAATAATAATAAAATTATCAAATGTTAATTATTATTAAAATATAAACCTTAAAATAATAAAATAAGATTTATTCTAATTTTAAGGAAAATAAGGGGTTAATATGTAAAAAAATAGCTATTTTTCATAATAATTTTATAAAAATAGATCAAAATGTTTTCATAATTAAAATTCAAAAAAGATTTAGTTTGCATTTGAAACAATGGTGAGAGGGTGTTCTAATTAAATCTACTTATTTTTGATTATATTAATAAACTAAAATAAAAAATAATAAATTTGAATTTACATCTTTTTTAAAGAAGTGGTATTTTTATATATTTGATATAAAATTAAGGTAGGGTTTCTAAAATATAATAATTTTTAATAAACTATTAGTAGATATAAAAAGAAGAAAAACATTAATAAGAAAATTTAGTTAAAAAAATAGATTAAGAATTATTTTTACAATATTTAAATAAATTAAATTGCCTTTTTTCTTTAAAAAATATTTTAAACTTTTATTATAAGCTGGTAATGAATTATAGAAATATAAAAATCCCTCGAAGAACACAAAGTTTATAAATAAGTTATTACTTCAGAGATGATAAGAGGCTAAAAAATGTTAGAAGAAGACAAAAAATTTAATTCTAGACAACTTCTAGGAAAATTAATAGTAACAAAAACAGGTAAACGCTTTGGTGAAGTGGGGGATATTTCATTTGAAACAAGAACCGGAGAATTAATTCATTTAGTTATAAAAAACCCAACAGGATACTGTGAAGGTTTAGAACTTGAGAAAGATAAGTCAGGAAACCCCTTGATACCTTATACAGCTGTTATTGCAGTAGGCGACTTCATAGTAGTTGCTGAAGAAGAAATAATTTAAATTCTTAAAGTATATCTTTTTAAATTCCAAGATTTTGGTTTATAATCATGAAATCATTTAATTTTAAGTCAACAGAAGAAATAAAAATTTCAAAGAATATAATAGATCAAATTATAGGTCAGCAAAATGCTGTTAATCTCGTTAAGAAAGTAGCAAAACAAAGAAGACATTTATTATTAATAGGACCACCTGGAGTTGGAAAATCTTTAATAGGACAAGCTTTAGCAGAATTACTTCCTAAGGAAAAATTAGTAGATATTCTTTCTTTCCAAAATGTTTCTGATGAAAATACCCCTATAATAAAATCTGTTCCAAAAGGTGAGGGGAAAAAACTTATTGCTAAGGCAAGAATACAAGAAACTGCATCAATGAAAAATCAAAATATTATTTTCTTTACATTATTAATCTTAACAATGATTGCCCCTTGGTGGATAAGAAAAAATTATGGGGATATCATGGCAGCAGCTTCATTAATAGGGAGTATGATCTTTTTAGCAGCGTTTGTTTTGTTCATGAATTTAAATAGGAGGGTTAGTATTACCTCAAATACAATCAGGGCTCCAAAATTATTGATTGATAACTCATTAACGGAAAAAGCACCCTTTATTGATGCAACTGGAGCACATTCAGGAGCTTTACTGGGAGATGTACTTCATGATCCTTTACAGTCAGGGGGTTTAGGAACTCCTGCTCATGAGCGTTTAATTCCTGGAATGATCCATAGGGCAAATGGGGGGGTTTTATTTATAGATGAAATTGCAAATTTAAATCCAAGATCTCAGCAAGAATTATTAACAGCTTTGCAAGAAAAAAAATATCCTATAACGGGGCAGAGCGAGAGAAGTTCTGGGGCAATGACAAGGAGCGAACCAGTTCCCTGTAATCTTGTTTTAGTTGCAGCAGGTAATACTGAAACCATTAGAAATATGCACCCTGCTTTAAGATCTAGAATTAGGGGGTCTGGTTATGAAGTTTATATGGATTCTGAAATAGAAGATAATCAAGAAAATAGATTATTATTTGCAAGATTTGTTGCTCAAGAGGTTACTAAAGATGAAAAAATTCCTCATTTTACAAAAGAAGCTGTAGAAAAAATAATTCAAGAAGCAAGAAGAAGATCAGGAACTTCAGGAAAACTAACTTTAAGGTTACGTGAACTAGGAGGTTTAGTAAGAGCTGCAGGAGACTTGGCTTTAGAAGAAAATTCTAAATTTGTTCAAATAGCCCATATAGAAAAAGCGATGAAATTAGCGAGAACCTTAGAACAACAAATGGCTGATAAATATATAGAACAGAAAAAAAGATATCAGGTTATAACAATTAAAAATAGCATCGTAGGCAAGGTTAATGGATTAGCTGTAATGGGGTCAGATGATCATTTTTCCGGAATTGTTCTTCCAATTGAATCAGAAGTAACTCCCGGGGGAAGAAGAACAGAGTTTATAGCGACAGGACAACTTGGAAAGATTGCAAAAGAAGCTATAAAAAATGTTTCAGCTATAGTTTTAAGGTATTTTGGGGAAGATATTAAAGAAAAGTATGATATTTTTGTTCAATTTTTACAAACAGCAGATACTGGTGTTGAAGGAGATTCTGCTAGCATTGCTGTAGCCACAGCAATTATTTCAGCCTTAAAAAAAGTCCCTGTAAGACAAGATACTGCAATGACTGGAAGTTTAAGTGTAAGGGGTGAAGTATTGGCCATAGGGGGGGTTACGGCAAAAATAGAGGCTGCTATAGAAGCGGGTATTAAAAATGTTATTATTCCAGAATCTAATACCAAGGATGTATTATTAAACAAAGAACATAAAAATAAAATAAAAGTAATTCCTGTTACAACAATACGAGAAGTATTGAAATATGCTCTAGATTGGAAGGGAAAAGAAAATATTTTAAGAAGATTAAATACTAAGTAATTCTTTATATTTTTCATATGTTATTTTAGTTAAGGTCCATTTTCTTTTAATTTTAGCCCCTCTAGTTTCTTCTAAATTACTTACTAAACCAACTTCTTTTAATTCTTTTAATAAATTTAATATAAATTCATCATCTCTTAAAACAGAATCAGCGATCTCATAAGTATACTTAAATTGAGGATAAGCTTCATAAATAACTCTTAGAATTTCTTCTTTTATCCTTTCTATTTTTCCACGTGATATTTTTGACATTATTCGTTTAAGCAGATAAAAGGATATATTTATATATTTCTATTAAATCCTAGCCTCATGCCATTCATAGGATTTAATTTTGATAAAATTGAAGCATCAAAAGAGATGTCTGAATTAAAAGGAAACATTAACATAAAGCATACTTTAAACATTATAGATGTTAAGAAAGAGGAAGTAAATGTTGATAAAAAACAAGAAGTTCTTAAATTTATATTTGAATTTAAATTAGATTATGAACCTAATGCAGGTATGATACATCTTCTCGGAAACATGATGTACGTTGACGACAGTAAAAAAATGAAAGATATTTTACAGGATTGGAAAAAAGATAAGAAATTGCCTCCTGAGTTAATGCAAGGTCTTTTTAATACAATATTGGCTAAAGCTAATATAAAAGCATTAAGCTTATCACAGGATATTAACTTACCACCACATATCCCACTTCCAAAATTAGAACAATCACAAAGTAAATATAATGAGTATATTGGTTAAATATATTCTTCAAGTGTTCTTGTTTCTTTATTTTTTTTAGAAGCTTCAACCCACGTTAAACTGTCTTTTTTCATAATCTTAAGGATCTTAAGTTCTTTATTCATGCATTTACAAACTAGACTTTGTTTATATACTTTCTTGGTTTTTATAATAGAGGTTTCAATATATGTAAAAAAGTAAGAGCATATTTATAAGTACAACCATTAGTAAATGATTATTTTTTATAATACTTAATTGCGTTTTTACTTAGCTCTTTTTCTTTAGAATCTAAATGAGATGTAGACATAAGCAACACACCCCCAATAATCAAAATTCCTGAAGCAATTAAGTTTAATACCCTAATTTTTGCACTATAAGAAAAAGAACTGTCGAATAAAGTGGTTAGAATAGTTACTAAACTTAATGTTATTGCTGAATAACCAACTAAATTTTGCTTATGTGGTTTAAATAAAGCAACAATTAACATAAATAAAGTTATGAAAACAAAACTAATCAAATGGATTTCACTTCCTGTTATTCCTTCATTGTCATATATGGCATTAAATATGTGATTACCCTCGATAAAGGACAATCCTATAATACTTAAAAATATTAGAAAAAAACCGAAATTTGTTTTTAATTCTATTTTAACCAAGATATCACCGCAAATAAATTGATTAAGTAGTATATATATTTTGTTTTTTCGCAAGGTTTTTATATTTTGCATTATTTCAAATATTATGGAACAAGATTTTAATGAAAAATTAAGAATTTCTTTCATGAAAGTTCGTGAAGATATAGAAATTTTAAAGAATGAACTCCAAAAGCTTAAAAATGATCTATTAAATCAAAATAGTAATATTTTAAGCTTAAAAGAACAAATTAAGCTACAAAATGATCTTATTTTTAAATTATCAACTAGAATTGAAGAGATCTCCAGTGGAAATCAGAGGGTTATCAATGATGCACTATCATCAACCATGATGCACAATGATGAACTATCATCACCCCTAAAATCATTTATCGTCGAGAAATTTAGACACTTAACCGACAGAGAATTTTCTGTTTTTTTAGCCATTTATCAGCTTGAAGAAGAAAAAGGAGCGGCAACTTATGCTGAAATTGCTAAACAATTAGGTTTAACAGTTGTTGGCTTGAGGGGGTATATAAATGATCTTATTAATAGAGGATATCCGGTATACGGAGAAAGGCAGTTTAATAGGAAAACTATGTTTAGAATAACTAAAGAATTTCGTGAACAAAATATGATCTCTGAGGTTTTAAGTTTAAGAGAAGCTAAAAATATTAAAAAACAGGCTAATAATCTTAATTAAGTCTACATAAACCCTCATTTTATTATATTTCTTTATTTTTTACTAAAAATAGACACTTATTTTTTTCTGAAGAAAAAAACTTTTAATTATTAAATCTACTTTAACTCTCACTTTTAGTATAACTTAATTTCTTCCCCTCTTTTTTTCGTTAGATAAGAAACCCCCTTAAAAATATCCTTCATCTTACCCTCATTTTTTAATAAAAAAGCTCAAAAATTTATATTTTATAATAAAATATAAGCTCATTTTTGAAGATTAAGTCTACTCATATTATCATTTATGGTATTTTATCAAAAAATACTACCATAAATATATTTTTTATATCTCAAAAAGCTCTCATTTTAATAGTATTAAATCTACTTTTATGATAAATAGCTCTTTTTTTTAGTTTATTAAGTCTACTAAACTCTTCTTTTTCTACCTTGCATAATAGCTTTTTTAGTGGTTTTTTCTAAGAAAAATACCTTTCTACTATTCTCAATATTCACTTTTTCCTTAACATTAAACCCCATTTTCTTTAGATCATTAAGGTGCCTTCTAACCGTTATAATGCTTATACCTAACTCTTTTGCTAAATCCTCATATTCTAAAGGTAAATCTGTTACACTTAATACATGAATTACCTTTTTTTGAGCTGGAGTTATGTTGTTTTTAAGCGATTGAACGTTCATGAATGATTGATTTGAACGATTGATCGCGATTGAACGTTCATGAATGATTGATCGCTCATCGTCGACAACGGGCTCTTGAACGATCAAATTTTTTAATAATTCTAACTCTTTCTCTAACTTCTCAAATCTTTGGTCATGGTCATCATGTTTCTTCCCGAAATGGTCTAAAAAGTCATGTACAAACTTAAAATCCTTTCTTATGTTTGAAAAAGAATCCTTTAAATTACCCTCGATCTTTTTAATTTTATCATCTTTTTCTTTACCAAAAAACCAGAATGCCATCGTAATGTAAAACACAACTTATTATTAAACATTTCGTTTAAAAAATAGCTATTTTGAACGTGCTTGATCACGATTGAACGTTCAAGTTATATTCTACAAACTTGATAAAAACCTTTAATCATTAATGAGAAATCGTTTTAATACTCCATTAAAGTATTATAAAAAAAAGAAAAAATTAGGCTTGCATAGATGTCGAGCCTTTTGAAAAGCCCGATGCTAAAGCCCATAATCCTACAACCAAATGTAAGACATTATCTAATGGATTCTCAAGGTTTGCACCTAAGAAATTTGCATTCATGAAACCAGCTATGGTTGCTATAAGTGCAAATATTCCAACTAGAATGGTTACCCATTTGTTTAATCCTTCATTCTTGACTAAGTAAACCAATAATAGGGCTACTACACCAAGAACTAAATGGGCCCAGTTTTCTGCACCATCGAACCACCATGAACTTCCAAAAATACTTTTATCTGCAGTAGGTCCGATAAGGAAAAAACCAAGAATTCCAACAAGAACGAGAACCCATCCACCATATGTTAAGAAATTTTTTGTGTTAAAAAATCCCATTAACTACACCTCCTTTTTAGGTAATTATATAGGTAAAATTAATATAGTAATCTTATATATAAATATAGTGCTTATATATTTTAAGCTTTGATAAAAGATAGTTTTATAATATTTTCTGGATGTAGTTGTATTATGTCAATTATAAAATTGTTTCCGGACCCCCAAAAAATATCAGAGTTATCAGAAAGAGAAAAAATTGAAGAAATTAAAGGCGCGTTAGAAGAGAGGTTATTACGTGCAGGAGAAGTTAAAAAAAGCACCATTCTCCCAAATGGAGAGTATTTAACAATTCATGTATCCCAATCAAATAGTAGGGTAGAAGTGGAAAAATTAATAGAGGATATATCAAAATCAGAATTTAAATTAAGCTTAGATTCTTCTATTTACTTTATAGATTTATTTGGATTAGATGCTTATAAAAAAGCAGTTAACGAATTTCTTGGAGATAGACTGCCTATTACTGGATATTGATTTTTTCTTTAAATCTATACAAAACACAATAATTCTACTACTTCTGTTGCGTTTTTTAGCTATTTTTGGATGAAAACACAATATATTTAAACAAGTATTGCGTTTTTTGTGATATGGAAAAAGAAGAGGTGCAAAATAGCCCTTCTGAACTTAGGGTAAAGAGAGAAAATAAAGTAAATAAATATTATCTGGGTTTAGAAGAGCTTAATAAAATAATCGATGCAGCTGAAAGTTTACGTGACAGAGTTATTTTAAAGATTTTAGTTAGAACAGGAATAAGAAGATTTGAATTATGCAATTTATTGGTTAAAGACATCAATTTTGATAATAAAAATTTATTTATAGCTTATGGTAAGGGTAATAAACAAAGATCTGTTCCAGTAGATGAAGATACTTTACAAGATATTAAATTCTACTTAAATGGAAGAAGATATGGTAAATTAATCCAGAGCAATAATAAAACAAGCGATGGAATTGATGAATCAAGAATAAATATGATCGTAAGTAAAATTTCTGAAAAGGCAGGTATAACAAACCCCGATCCCGCTAAAAAGCATCTTAACCCCCACATCTTTAGACATAGTTTTGTTAGAAATATGATTAAATTGGGTTTTCCTCAAAGTTATGTTCAAGAAGTAGTGGGGCATGAAGATATTAGAACTACAATAAGGATGTATGGTAAACCTGGTGAAAGAGATGTAAATGAAATTTATCAAGAAAAAATAAAGGGGTTTTATAAAAAACAAAATGGTTGAAATAAAATTTAGTTCTCCAGAAGAGTCAAGAGATTGGATTGAGAAAAATGTTACACAATATGATCCAAGATATTTGCCTGATATTGAAACACTTAATGTTTTAGCTTATTTTTTATATAAGGAAGCTATAAGCATTGAAGAACTACAGATTCCGAATTTACCTGAGCCTTCAAACGAACAGTTGAGTAGAATAACCGAACCACAAAGATACTACAAATATATTGCCTTAGAATTACTTAAATTACAAAAAGTAAAAGAAGAAGATATAAAATTTGAATTCTCAATTTATGGAAGAAGAGCAGACGTTTATACTACATCTGAGAATAGAGAAATCTTAATCGAATGTTGTTCGTGTTATATAGATAAACTTATTGATTATTTAGAAGAAGAAAATACCGAACTATGGATTATAACTGAAGGTTATGGGCCGTGGGATAAAATGCTTCCTGAAAAAGAAAGGAGCTTTTGTTTTATTCTAAGAAGGGGAAAAAGTTGGAATAAATATTATAAAATCTATACACATATTTCTCAAGAACAGCTAAGAAAAGTTAAAAATCCTTTAGACAATTTATAATTTTAATTGTTTTTCATAAGCGTCTATTAAATTTTTATAAGACGAATATAAAAATTCAAATGAGCCAAAAACTAAAAAACCTTTATTTTTTGAATAAAAAATAACTTCTTCAATGCCAGCAAGTCTAATTTCTTTAGCGCAATTTGTACAGTATGGTTTCCCCCCAGTAGCTTTAATTTCATTGTCTTTTCTTTTACCAATATACATTTTAGATTTATATAAACTTATATCTGGATGGTATTTTTTAGCATTTTTAATTGCATCAACCTCACCATGTAAAGCATAACATAAATCAGATGCAACCCCGGATTTCACATCCAAACTTCTTCGGGGGCATTTATCACAATTTAAAAGATCATTTATAGTATGGTTATAACCATTTCCAAGAATTAAATTATTTTTTGCAATAACTACACCATATTGAGCTTCTTTACAGTTACTAGAAAGGGTCAATTCCCAAGCTTTTTCCATAAAACAAAATTCTAATTTACTAATTTCAGTTCTTGAGATTTCTTTCATAAAAAGTTTACTTGAAATAATTTAATAAACTTATCTATTAATAACTAAACGTTTATTAATTTTACTAATTTCCTTAATTTATGGATGCTTATAGAAACTCCCAAAATTATCGCATTAAATTCTATCTAGACGAATGGTTAATTTCTAGAGATGATCATACTTCTGACGCAGAAAAAAGCACAATTCATGATAATGATCAAATGTTTGAAATGGACTATAAAATAGGTTTTTTGAAGTCATTTATTAATCGAGAGGTTCTTTATATCGATGGTGTATTTAGCGGATTTAATTTAGTTTATAAAAGAAATGAGATGTTTTTAAGAAAAGTTAATGAAATTTATAAGGATAATAAAATTGCACTTTATCAAGTTCCTAAGGAAATAAATTTATTAGAACAAACAATTAAAAAAGCAAAAAGATCCTTGAATGATTTTAAAAAGAGAAAAAGAAATTCTAAAGTTTTACAAGAAATAGTTAATTCTCCTTGATTTTAATTATTTTAGAGTTTAACACAATCCTTTTATACTTTTAGTTTCTTATAGCAATATGCTTGAAAAAATAGAGAATGAATTAAAAACAAAGGGGTTCAGTCAAAAAACTATTGATTCATATTTATTATACAATAAAGAATTTCTTAAATTTACTAATAAAGAGCCCGATAAAATAGAAGAACAAGATATTAAAAATTATCTTTCTTATTTAACATTAAGTAAAAAATACAAACCAAGAAGCATTAATTTAGCATTAGCAGCTTTAAAATTTTCTTTTTATAATGTTTTAAATAAAAAAATAATGGAAACTATAAAACTACAAAAATTAGATAAAAAATCTCCAACGATTTTAACTAAAGAAGAAGTTAAATCTTTAATAGATTCTGTAGATAACGAAAAACACAAATTATTACTTAGGTTAATGGTAAGTTCTGGATTAAGGGTTGGGGAAGCTATTTCATTAAAAATTGCAGACATTAACTTTGATGAAAGATTGTTGCATGTTAAATCCTATAAAGGAAAAGAAAGATTAACAATATTATCTGATAAATCAATTAATGATTTAAAAGAATATTTAGGAAAAAGAAAGGATCAAAATCCTTATTTGTTTCCTATAAGAGAAACTCATATTTCAATAAAACTTCCTCAAAAAATCATTAAATTAGCAGCTAAAAAAGCAAGTTTAACTAAAAGAGTCTTTTGCCATGCATTAAGGTCAACCTTTGCGCATTCTCTATTGGAAAGCGGGGTTAATATAAAATACATTTACAATTTACTTGGAAATTCTTCTATGATAAAAAGTGAAATTTATTCTAAGATTCCTATACAAGAAATAAAAAAAATTAAAAGCCCATTTGAGGATATTTAATTATATACTATAAAATATATTTTCTATTAACCTGGTCCAAAGGACAACTGCGCTACAAGAGTTTATAAATAAAAGATGTTTCTTGATGATAAAATGATAGACCTAAAAGAAAAATCAAAAGAACAAAGAGAAAAGATGGGTCTTGCTCGAAAAAGTTGGTTAAATAATATTGACAAAGAAAAACTAAGTGAGATTTATAAAAAAATATCAGAAACAAAAAAATCAAAATTTAAAGAAGGATTGCTAATACCTTGGAATAAAGGAAAAAAACTACCCCCTTTTTCTCAAGAATGGAAAAACAACCTCTCTAAGGCATTAAAAGGACATAAATCTTCAAAAAAAGTTAGCGAGGCTGTTATTTTTAGAAATAAAACAAATAACCCTATGTGGGATAAAGAGGTTATAAAGAAAGCAGTTGAAAATAGAAATTATGTAGATATAGCAAGAAAAACAACTTTAACCAAAAGGAAAAATGGAGTTTTTTTAGAATATTCAGAAAGAATGAAGAAAAATAACCCTATGAGGAATCCAATTATAAATGCAAAAGTAAATAAAAATCCAGGGTATATGAAAAAAAGAATAAGCGCATTAATTAAAAAACCAAATAATAAAGAAAAGATTTTAATTGAATTAATTAATAAAAATAAACTGCCTTATGAGTATGTTGGTGATGGAAAATTAATTATAGGTTCAAAAAATCCTGATTTTATTAATAAAAAAGAAAAGAAAATAATCGAGCTTTTTGGAAATTATTGGCACACTAAGAGAGTAAGAACTTATGAAGAAACCGAGGAAGGAAGGATAAAATTCTTTAAAAAATATAATTTTGACACTTTAATAATCTGGGAAAAAGAACTAGAAAATATTAATCTAGTTTTGGAAAAAATTAAAACCTTCGACGGAAAACAATAACTTTATATATTAGTTTATCTGTTAAAGTCCGACGATAAAGTCAAAAAGGAGGTAAAAATGGGCTCAATAATAGCAAAAAATATTGTAAAAAGAAAGCCCGGTTATCTTTACTACGTGGATGGCAAAGGAAATTCTATTTGAGGAAATTAAATAGGACAATAGATGTCTGCGAAGCAAAGATGGCTCGTGGTGGTAAAAAGAAAAAGAAAAGATAAATTTTTTTCGGGGGTTAAATAAATAACCCTTCTATTTTATTTTCATTGAAAACCCATCGGGTGTACTATATTTGTTAAGAAATCCTTCTGTATAACGTTTTGTCTTATAATTTTTAATATTATCATTAAATTTTCTGAAAAAACCAGCAATTTTTTCTTCAATTTCATCAACATCTTTATATCTAACAACGACTATAGCTTCCATAAAATCATCTGCTGTTAAAGAAGGTTTATTTTTATCTTTGACATAATTTTTAACATAATTTACTAATTCTTGACTTAATGCTTCTGCTCTTTTATCCATCTTAAATCTTTTAATTAATATCAATTGTTCTTCATTAACATTGAAATTAACTATAATTTCAAAAGAATCATCTGTTCTTGAATAATTGTTAGCTTTTAACTCGTTTATATTTATTAACAAATTTTGCATAATTCTGAGAGAGATAACTTGCTTTTAAATTTTTCCAATAATTTTTTAAAGCTAAGTTTAAGCTTAATATTACGGGCCCGTAGCTCAGCTTGGTAGAGCACTTGGCTCTTAACCAAGGGGTCGTGGGTTCAAATCCCATCGGGCCCGTATTTTATTAAAATGAAGAATATCAATGAATGGGTGGATGAACTTTCTAATCAAAATAATTTAATTATTGTTGAAGGTAAAAAAGATAAGATTGCATTAAATAAATTAGGAATAGAAAATATATCTATTTTAAATAAATCAATTTCAAATTTTTTAGACCCGATAATTACAGAAAATAAAGAAGTAATTATATTAACGGATTTAGATAAAGAGGGAAGAAAACTTTATTCTAGAATAAAAAAAGAATTAGAAAGAAATAAAGTAAAGGTTAATGATAAATACAGAAAATATTTATTTAAATTAAAAATAAGTCATATTCAAGGACTATTTACTTATTACAAAAATCATTCTAGAGAAGTTCTTTAATTTTTTGAATTAGATTAATATTTTAAATATACAAATAAAAAAATAAACCAAATAAAATTGCAGCAATAGCACCGATTCTAGCAGCAATTATCGTTCCTTTTGTAATTTCTGTTTTTCTACCACCAATAGTATTTCCAAGCTTGACACCCCATTCAATTACTGGGCGAAATAAGTATAATACTCCAATCACCAGAAAAAATACCATAGAATAGCAACCTTATATCATGAGTCGCCATATAACCCTATAACATCTCCTTAATCTTTTCAATGTATTCTGCTATTTTATTTCCAGAATCTGTTAAAGCTATGCTTTTAATTCTTCCATGTTTTTCAAAATTTACCAATCTTGCCTTTTCCATTTCTTGAAGAATTTTTACAGCATGAGAATAAGTGCAATCAACTTCTTTTGCTAACATACTTCCATATCGATTTTTAGTGTTTCTTCTTAAAGCAACCAGCATCATCGCTGGTTTTTTTCTAAAAAAAACTTCAAACATTTCGCCTTTTTTCTTCATCAAGTTAATCCCCAAAACATAATTCACTTTACTTATATTTAAATGTTTTCTTTCTAAAATATATAATGGAAAAGCGTTATACCATAATGTTTATATAAAACATATTATCGTTAATAATCATGTTTGACATAAATTTAGTAAGGAATAATCCCGAAATAATTAAAAAAACCCTCGAAAAAAGAAATCAATTAGATAAAATAAAACAATTAAATGAACTAATCTCATTAGATAAAGGGTATAGAAAATTATTACAGAAGATTGAAAATTTAAGACATGAAAGAAATAAAGTTTCTGAAAAAATTAATTTATTAAAAAAAGAAAATAAAAATGCCCAAGCTGAAATTAAGAGAGCAAGAGATCTGCCTCAAGAAATAAATGCTTTAGAAAATAAAAATAAAGAAATAAAAGAAAAAATTAGTAATTATTTATTTAATCTTCCAAATATTTTACATGAAAAAGTCCCTTATGGAAAAACACCCGATGAAAATAAAGTTATAAGGAAATTTGGCAAAATTACTAAACCTAAATTTGAATTATTAAACCATGCTGAGTTGATTGAAAAATTAGATTTAGGAGATTTTGATCAAGGAAGAGAAGTTTCAGGACAAGGATTTAATTATTTAAAAAGAGAATTAGCTGTTTTAGATTTAGCATTACAAAGATACGGTATAGATTTTTTATTAAAAAAAGGATTTAATTTAATCATTCCTCCAATGTTATTGCGCCATGATTCTTTAGCAGGAGCTGTTGATTTAACTCAATTTCACGATACAATTTATAAAATAGAGAATGAAGACTTATATTTAATAGGAACAGCAGAACATTCTCTAGTGAACTTATATAAAAATAAAACTTTAGATAATCTTCCAATAAAAGTCTGTGCTGTAACGCCCTGTTTTAGAAAAGAGATTGGAGCTCATGGAGTTGACACAAAAGGTTTGTTTAGAATGCACCAGTTTAATAAAGTTGAGCAAGTTGTTTTTACGGATAAAAATAATTCTTTTAAAATATTAGAGGAAATACAGAAAATAACAGAAGATTTTTTTAAAAGTTTAAAAATTCCTTTTCAAGTTATTGAAATATGTTCGGGAGATTTGGGAAATAAATTTGCAAAGCAGTATGATATTGAAGCTTGGTTTCCAAGACAAAATGCTTATAAAGAGGTAACCTCAGCAGGTAATTGTACAGATTACCAAGCAAGAAGATTAAATATAAAATATAAAGAAGGACAAGAAAAATATTATTGTCATATACTGAATAATACCATGGTTGCTACATCAAGAGCAATGGTTGCAATCCTAGAAAATTATCAGCAAAAAGATTATAGCATAAAACTTCCAAACGTATTACAAAAATATACGGGATTTAAGGTGATAAAATGCCAAACGACGAAGAAATAGAGGATATTTATTCAGAGAATTATAACCAAACTTTGGAGGAAGGTGATGGGATAGATGAGGCTGAAGAAGGATTTATGCAAGGTTATAATGAAGAAGAATTAGCTGCAGAATGCGCAAGTTGCGGAAAAGTTCTTAAAATTAAATTTATAGAAGAAAAAATAACTAATAAAACTTATAGATTTTGTTCTCAAGGATGTGCAAATAAATTTGGAGATGAAGAAAATTAAAATCTTTTAATACAATTATTACAAACACCTTTTTTAGAGCAGTTTAAGCAAACATTTCTACCGCAGAATTTGCAACTAAAGCTAGATAAATTACTCTTGCAGATTTGGCAAACACTTAGTTTATCCATATTATTTTGAAGAATTGGAAATTTTCTGTCTTGATGGAGCACTCCACCTTGCACTTCGAGTGCCTTCTAAACTATATATCCAATCATCTGGAGTTCCTTCTCTTTTTGAAGATCTATCCCCCCAGTAATACCATCCTTGGTTAATTTCTTCTTGACTTAATGGTAATTCTTTTTTATCCACCTTTACATCCTTTGCAGTTTTTGTTTCGCCATCTTTACTTCTTTTAATAAACCAAAATACTAATATGATTAGAATTATAACTAGTCCTGCTATTATTTTTTTATCCATATATATGTTAATTTTTTCTTATATATAAATCTTTATAAAGCTTATTTACATAATATAATTATGAGAATTTTAGCAGCTGGAGATATTCATGGAGATATTTCATTAGCCAGAAGTTTAGCTAAAAAAGCTGAAAAAGAAAAAGTTGATCTAGTGGTTTTAGCAGGAGATATAGTTGGAGATGATGAAACCCTTCCTGGAGTTATTTCTCCTTTTCTAGAAAAAAAGAAAAGGGTTTTATTTGTTCCAGGAAATCATGAAAGTTTAGCAACAGCAGATTTTATAGCTGATTTTTATGGAATAACTAATTTGCATGGATATTCTGTTAAATATGAGAATGTTGGAATATTTGGCTGTTCTGGCAATAATATAGGGATAAATCAAATTTCAGAAGAAGAAATCTTTTCTTTATTAAATAAAGGTTTTGAAAAAATTAAAGACAGTAAAAAGAAAGTTATGGTTACACATGTTCATCCTTCTAATACAAAAATGGGGAAATTTGGTCATCCTTTAGTAAGGGCCGGTAGTAAGGGAGTAAGAAAAGCCATTGAAAAGTTCCATCCAGACATTTTAATATGCAGCCATGTTCATGAGGCTCAAGGAATTGAAGAGAAAGTTGGAAAAACCAAAGTAATTAATGTAGGAAAAGAAGGAAAAATTATTGAAATTTGATACGAAAAGATTTTTATACTCTATTCTAAAATTTATTTTCATGACTGAATTATTAATCAGTGAAAAACCAGATGCCGCACTTAAAATAGCAACTGCTTTAGCAGACGATAAAGTAACGAAGAAAGTAAACAAAAAAGTTCCTTATTATGAAATAACTCATAAAGGCAAGAAAATAATTGTTGGATGTGCAGTTGGACATTTGTTTGGACTTAAAGAAAAAGATGGAAAGGGTTGGGTCTATCCTGCTTTTAATTATGATTGGTTTCCAATATATGAAGTAAATAAATTTGCAAAATATACTAAAGATTACATAGAAACTTTTAAAAAAATTTCTAAAGATATTAAGGAATTCACAGTTTGTACAGATTTTGATGATGAAGGTACGGTTTTAGGATTAAACATTGTTAAATATATTTGCAAACAAAAAGATGCCCATAGAATGAAGTTTAGCACTTTAACAAAAAAAGATTTACTTATATCATACGAAAAAAAATCAAAAACATTAGACTGGGGACAAGCAAATGCGGGATTATGCAGACATGAATTAGACTGGTTAGAAGGCATCAACCTATCAAGGGCGTTGACATTAGCAATGAAAGCAGCACAAGGTGGATTCAAAGTTTTATCGATAGGAAGAGTTCAAGGTCCTACTTTAAATTTAATTGTTCAGAAAGAAAAAGAAATTTCAGCATTTAAACCTGTTCCATACTGGGAAATTTCCTTAACTGGAAAAGCTGATAAAAAAGAAATTATTGCATGGCATAAAATTTCCGAGTTTTGGAAAAAAGAAGATGCTAATAAAGTATTAAAAAATGTAAAAGGTAAAAAAGCTGTTGTTCAAAATATTAAAGAATCAGAATTAACCCAAGAAGCTCCTTTTCCTTTTGATTTGACAACATTACAGTTAGAAGCTTACAGAAATTTCGGAATTAATCCTAAAGAATCTTTAGCTATTGCTCAAAATTTGTATGTTAATGGATTAATAAGTTATCCAAGAACTTCTAGTCAACAAATTCCAGATTCAATCGATATGAAAGAAATTCTTACAAAATTACTTGATTCAAAATATAGAGATTTAGTAAAAGAAATATTAAAAACAAAGTTAATTCCTAATAATGGAAAGAAAACAGACCCGGCACATCCAGCTATTATAATAACAGGAGAGCTTCCTGAAAAATTAAAGGAACGTGAAACAAAAATTTATGATTTAATTGTTAAGAGAACTTTAGCAACATTTGCAGAGCCTGCTAAAAGAAAATCTTTAAACGTTGAAATAAATTGTAATAAAGAAATTTTTATTGCAAAAGGTATTTTAACAACGTATCCTGGATGGCATAAATATTATGCCCCTTATGTAAAATTAGACGAAATTGAATTACCAAAATTAGAAAAAAATCAAGAAATTTTAAAACCTAAATTTGAATTATATGAAAAAGAAACTCAACCTCCAAGACGTTATTCTCCAGCTTCTTTAGTTAAAGAGCTTGAGTCAAGGCACCTTGGAACTAAAGCTACTAGGTCTAACATTATAGATACATTGTATGATAGACAGTACATAACTGAACAAAGCATTCAGGCAACTGAATTAGGAATAAGAACAATTGAAACTTTAGAAAAATATTCTCCTGAAATTATAGATGAAGCTTTAACTCGCGAATTTGAAGAAGAAACTGAATTAATACAAGAAGGAAAGAAAACAAAAGAAGAAATCGTTGAAAAAAATAAAAAAATATTATTAAAGATATTAGAAAAATTCAAGAAAAATGAACTAAAAATTGGAGAAGAATTAGCAATTGCTAATAAAGAGACAAGAGACAAAGCAAGTATAATTGGCAAATGTCCAAAATGTAAGGAAGGTGATCTAAGAATATTATACAATAAAAGATTTAAGAGTTATTTTGTTGCATGCAATAAATATCCTGAATGTAAAACCACTTTTTCCATGCCAAAATATGCCTTGCCTAAACCAGGTGATATTTGTAAAGAATGCAATTATCCACGATTAAAAATGATTAGACAAGGCAAAAGACCTTATGATTTTTGCATTAATGTAGAATGTCCTTCCAGAAAGAGATATTTGGAGGAACATCAAAATAATCATCCACTTGATAATGATAACAAAACAAAAGACTTATAAATGTAATATCTTTTAAAATACATGATTAAAATGAAGCAGTCTTTTTCATTGCAAGAAAAGTCCTTGTGGACAATTAATGGAGTAAGATATAGAGATATAACTACTTCAGTAGATCTAAGTCAAAAATTACTTCCTTCAATGACACAAGATAAACTCGCAAAATACACAAAGGAAAATAAAGATAATTTTCATGGAGCAAGCTTTCCTTTTTATCACGTTTTATTTACAACTTTATATAATCATAAAGAAAATAAAGAATATAAAAAAGGAGTAGAGGAAGTAAGATATTTTATAAACGAAAGTATGCTTAACCATTACCTTAATACATTAACAAGACTTAAATATAATTCTAGTGGAAAAGATTTAATTATACATGATTATAAACAACCAAATCAAAAGATTGTAAAATTAGATTCTATGGTTGGAGAAGATGGAAGTATAACTGAAATTAAAAACATTGAAAACCTTCTAAAAGTTCTTTTAGGAACTAAACAAAGTGTTGAAGAAATAAATTCTGTATATAATTGGCTAACTGGAAGTAATGCTTATCTTTTTAGAATTAATGAAACCCCGGATCAAAGTTTAGAAACTGTCTCGGGGTTCAGTGCTAGTTCGAATAGGGCTTACCTGGGTTGTTACAGGAATCCTACTGACTCGGATTCGGGTCTCGGGTCTCGGGGTGCGTCGTGCAAAATTTTTTAGATGATAAAGCTTTAAATTAAGAATAAGTTTATATATTTTTGTTTATTGTTTAAAGATGACTCAAGCAATAACGATTGGTGTACCTGTAAGAAATGAATCTTTTACAATATCTACAACCTTAGATTCCGTTCTTAGACAAAATAGACAACTTGAATTAGAAGTTATAGTATGTGCTAATGCTTGCACAGATAACGGTGCAACAGAAAGAATAGTTTCTGAAATAGCTGCGGATGATAGAAGAGTTAAACTAATTAATTCTGAGCCTGGAAAACCTAATGCTTGGAATAAAATTATTGACACTGCAAAATATAATGATATCCTTTTTATAGATGGAGATGTAGTAGTCGGAAATGGCAGTGTTCATACAATAATTGATTTTATGAATAAAGGTAAATATATTGCAGCTTCATCAAAAATGAAGAAAATATTAAAATCAAAAAATCCCTTTGGAATGGTTCTAAATTACCCCCTAACCCAGCATAATTTTCATGGAATTTGTGGGCGGATGTATTCTTTAAGAAGATCAGAACTTTTAACTGAAATGCTTTCAAAAGGTTATAAAAAAATGCCTGAAGATTTAATCTCAGAAGATACTTGGATATCATTGATTCTTGAGAAACGACAAAAAGGAAAAGTTGTAGAAAGAAAATGGGGATATTGTCAAAACGCTATAGTTTACCATCAGCCCCCAAATAAATATGATAGGTTCAAGAGGGCCATAAATATGGCAGAAGGATCACTTCAATTGTCTCTTGAATATCCTGAATTAGGATATACAGTAATAACAGAAAAAACTCTTATTCAAAGATTATCTAGAAGATTTTCTCAATGGAAAAATTATAATTTTAAACAAAAATTAGTTATACCAATAAATTTTATAAAAAAAAGAATAAAATATGAATATTTTGAAAATAGAATGGCAATGAAAATTGCAAAGCGAAATTATGAGCAAGGTAAACATACAAATATTTGGCATGAATCAATAAGCACTAAACAAAGGCTTCCATTAGAGTTATATTTGAATCTTATAAAATAATTCTTAAAAGGTGTACATAAAAATAAAGAAACTCGAAGTTATAAATATATTTATATAGTAAAGAATGTTTATAAAAAATATGGATTTTAAATTTACAAAAACCAAGACAATTGCATCTATTATCATTGCGGTTTTAGTATTTTTATTTTATCTCATAAGGGAAATAAAATTTGCGTCATCACTTGTATTAGTTGTACCATACCCAATAAAACCAAAATATGATGTAATAATATTTTTCAGTGCATTTTTTGGGTTAATATGTTTCCTAGCAATTTTCATTATATTGAGTTTATTTCAACCTAAACTCGAGGTTAAGAAAAAATGAAAAGAGTATTATTTATAATTTTGATTCTAGGATTATTTTTAATAAACGGGTGTGTTAAATTACCTCAAGCTTGTAAAGCAGACCTTAGAATATGCCCTGATGGAACTAGTGTCGGTAGAGACCCATCTTCTAAAAACTGTGAAGAATTTTATCCTTGCCCAAAGATAAATCAAAACAATTTTAATATTTATTATTCATTTGGGGTTGGAGAAAAAAATGTTTTAGATACAAAAAATAATATTTATATTAAAGATATGGTTTGTAATACACCAAAACAATATGTCATAAAGTTAAATACTATTGAAAGAAATCAAGTTTATAATGCTGCAATTATCGGTAATGGTTTACTTAATCTAAAAAGTGATTTTACTAAAAATTGTAATCTCCTAGGAATATGTCAAGATTTAAACCCCCTAGAAACCTCAACATTAAAAATCGAATTTGATGGTAAAACTAAGATAATAAAGTGGGCGGCAAATTATTATAATAACAATGACCCAGATTTAAAGAAGTTAATGAATGTTGAAGATATAATTAAAACTTTAATCTCTCAAAAAGAATTAGAGATGAATATCGAACAACCTAAGTGCGGATATTTGTAATAATAAAAAAGAGGAAAAATAACAAATTAGCTTAAAACTATTCCTTCATCTCTAATCTCAAATAAATTTTCAATTATGTTTGGTTTTTCTCTTATTATCTTTCTAGGATTTTTCTCAAGTTTTATAATACAATCACTTAACTTTCTAACCATATTACCACCCACCATCTCTAGCTTATTGCTTTCAAAATTATTATAAACTTGATTTGTAATAAATGTTTTAATCCCTTTTTTATTTAATAAGCTTAGTATATTAAATATATCATTTATCTTATTATTAGCGTATTTAACGTCATTTTTTAACTCTAATCTATAATACATTCCTATACTATCTAAGATAATTAAATCAATCTCATTAAGATCTATTAAATTTTTAACAATCCTATTTAACTCTTCAAAATTCTTAACCTTAAATAATAAAATATTTTTTAAGCATTTTTCATAGTCTTCTTTTGAAATTTGCTTAAACCTATCAAAATTAAAGCCATTTTCTGTATCTATGAAAATTACTTTACCGAATTTACTATGATCTCTGGCTAACATTAATGCTAAGGTTGTTTTTCCTGTAGCGCCTTCACCATAAACTAAGTTTATTCCTTCTTTTAGATTAATATGGTCATAAATCATAATTTTATTAAATAAAACAATTTTAAATAACTATTTATTTTAAATAAAAAAGGAAACAGAAATATTTATATATTAGTTGTATACACTGCTTGTATACACAAAGGGTCTATACAACATGACAGATTTATTTAAGGCAACAATTTTATGTGAAGATTGCAATAGAAAAGCAAGTAAAGGAGAAATGTTTAAAGATGGTTTTAGATTAAGATATTGGGAATGCGGTAATTGCAATAAAAAATGGTTACATCCAGTAGATCAAAAAGACTACGAAGGTTTTCAGAAATTAAAACAAAAAGAATTCCATGTTAAGCTAAGGATGGTTGGAAATTCATACGCAATCTCTATTCCAAAAGAAATAATTGATTTTGAAGAGGAGTTTAATCAGGAAATGAATAAATTAATTAATTTAAATTTAGAAGAGCCAGGAAAGATTTCAATATTTTTACGTAAAAGGATAAGAAAGATTTATTAATCAAAGTAATTAAACAAAAAAATGACAAAAGACCAAAAAGATATAAAATTGAAAGTAATGGAAGCATTGCAAGAAGAAGCTTACAAAGGAATTGTAAGAATAGATAGCGAAACAATGCATGCTTTAGGGGTTCATCCTGGAGATGTTATTTCGATCACAGGTGGAAGAACTACTGTTGCCATCGTTGACAGGGCTTATCCAACAGATGTTGGTCAACAAGTTATAAGAATGGATGGTATAATGAGAAGGAATTCTAAAACTTCCATAGGGGAATTTGTTAATATTAAAAAAGCAGAAGTTAAAGAAGCTAAATCTATTACTATAGCCCCCGCACAAAAAGGAGTAATGATAAAAGCAGATCCAAGAATTTTTAGAAGAACTTTACTTGGAAGGGCTGTTTTAAAAGGAGATATTATAGTTCCTGGCGGAGCTAAATCAAGACATAGAACAATGTCAGAGTCCCCATTTTTTGAAGAAGTATTTAGTTTATTTGAAGAAAATTTTACAGGCGGATTTGGTTTAGGCGGGATAAGATTTATTGTTGCAATTACTCAACCAAGAGATATTCCTATAATAATTACAGAAAATACAGAACTAATTTTAAATCCAAAAGCTATAGAAGTTTCAGATGAAAAAATTCCAGAGGTTAATTATGAAGATATAGGCGGATTAACAGATGAAATTTCTAAAGTACGTGAGATGGTTGAGCTTCCTTTAAAACATCCTAATTTATTTTTACGTTTGGGAATAGAACCGCCAAAAGGGGTTTTATTATACGGACCGCCAGGAACAGGTAAAACTTTATTAGCAAAAGCTGTAGCAAATGAAAGCGAAGCCAACTTTATTTTGATTAATGGTCCAGAAATTATGAATAAATTTTACGGAGAGTCAGAAAAAAGAATTAGAGACATATTTGAAGAAGCTGAAAAAAATGCTCCAAGCATAATTTTTATTGATGAAATAGATGCTATTGCTCCTAAAAGAGAGGAAAGTTATGGTGAATTAGAAAGAAGAGTTGTTTCTCAATTGCTAACAACAATGGACGGATTAAAATCAAGAGGAAAAGTTATTGTTATAGGAGCTACAAATAGACCAAATGCAGTTGATCCAGCTTTAAGACGTCCTGGAAGATTTGATAGGGAAGTTTCTATTGGTGTTCCAAATAAAAATGCTAGATTAAATATTCTAAAAATTCATACTAGAAATATGCCTCTTGCAAAAGATGTTAATTTACAAAGATTATCTGAGATTACACATGGATTTGTTGGAGCAGATGTTGCTGCATTATGCAGGGAAGCAGCTATCAATGTATTAAGAAAAATTCTTCCTGAGATTAAATTAGAAGATAAAGGAGATAATTATGATATTCCAAATGAAATTCTGGATAAATTAACTGTAACAGATCAAGATTTTATGACAGCTTTAAAATTAGTAAGACCGAGTGCATTAAGAGAAGTTTTAATTGAGACACCAAACTTGAAATGGGAAGATATTGGAGGATTAGAAAAAATTAAACAAGAACTTAAAGAGGCTGTAGAATGGCCATTAAAAAATCCTCAAGCATTCAAGAGATTAGGAATTAGAGCACCAAGAGGAATATTACTTTATGGCCCACCAGGAACAGGTAAAACTTTATTAGCAAAAGCTGTTGCAAACGAAAGCGAAGCTAATTTTATTTTAGTAAATGGACCAGAATTATTGAATAAATGGGTTGGTGAAAGTTCTAAGGGAATAAGAAGAATATTTGAAAAAGCAAGGCAAGCTGCCCCCACAATAATTTTCTTTGATGAAATTGATTCGATAGCTTCTAGAAGAGGATTGGAAGTTGGGTCTAAAGTTGTAGATCAAATGGTTAATACAATTTTAGTAGAATTAGATGGATTAAAAGAATTAAATGATGTTGTGGTTATAGGAGCTACAAATAGGCCAGATATAATAGATCCAGCATTATTAAGACCAGGAAGATTTGATAGATTATTATTAGTTCCGCCGGCAAATAAACAAGAAAGACTAGAAATTTTAAAAATACACACTAGAGATATGCCTTTAGCGAAAGATGTTGATTTAGACAAAATAGCAGAAAAAGCAGATGGTTTTGTTGGTGCTGATATAGAAACTCTATGTAGAGAAGCAGCTATATTGGCATTAAGAAGTGATATGAAAGCCAAAGAAGTTATAAAGAAAAATTTTGACGAGGCTTTAATTAGAGTTAAACCAAGCATAGCAAAAGATCTTATGGAAAGGTATACTGATATTGAAGAAAATTATCTGAGAAGTGCTAGAGCTGGATTAACAAAAGAAGTTCCAGATTATTTTGGTTAATTCTTTTTTATTTTATTATAAAAATAAATAATTAGACATGAAATTAAGTAGATATAAAAAAACTGTAATAATATAGAAAACCACATTCCCCAACCACCTAAATAATTAGCAATTCCAAAAAATAAGATTATTAATGGAAAGATTAATAATTTTCCTACATTATATTCGCATCCTTTAAGCAGACAACCGAAAATAAAAATAAATCCTAATTTGAATAAAACAGCTACTAATATAAAAAATAAGATTATCTTCCAAATCGGGTTTTAAAAATTCTTTCATGCCTCTATTTTACCTTATTCTTTATCATAATTCTATTCCAATCAACAAATTATATTCAAATCTATGAATACCTACGAATGAATATTTTAGAACAATTTTAGTCATGACTTAGCAATTAAACGTTTAATCCCTTTATAAATAAAATCTAATAGACAGGCGAGAGCGTAGGTACCGATTATACCGACAGGGATTTGGAGTATATTTGGTAAATAACTCAAATACCATGCAAAACCATAGGATACATATAAAAGCGGCAAGAAGAGTATTTTACCAAATACGCCTTCGGTATCTTGCTGATTATTGGTGAAAAGCCCAAAAAATATGGTAGCAACGAACCCCACCGTAAAGATAACCTTAAACTTCGTTGGTTTAAAAAATTCTTTCATAAATAATGATTCCTTAATTTTTTACTTAAATGTTGTAATACAAATTTCTTTCTTTGTTCTGTAAAATAATCAATCAAATTAGTTTGTGTTATAACCCCGATTATAATGCCATTTCTGACAACAGGATATCTTTGAAATTTTTTTTCTTTCATTATTTTACTTGCATAATAAATATTCGTGTTTTGATCTAAAGTTTGGACAGGATCGGTCATAACATCTTTAGCTTTTATTTTTCTTAAATCTAAATGTAGAGCAACAACCCTTTTCACCATATCTCTTTCTGTTATAATTCCAACAGGTTTTTTATTTCTTGTAACAATTGCACAGCCAACGTCATATTTACCCAGTTCATGGGCAATTTTATCAACATGAGTATTTTCATCAAAATGGATAACTTTTTTGTTCATTATATCTTTAACAGTTTCCATAATTAAACCTCTTTTAATTTATTATATAAACATTACGTTTTATTCTTTTGTCAATATTTCAGGATTATCTTTAACTCTTAAAGTAAATTCATGCTGCGATACTAGTCCTTTACTTTTCTCAGGAAGTTGAGGATAATGATGCAAAATACTTTCTTTTTCTAAAACCCTTAAAGCAAAATTAACTCTAAAAGAATCAAATTTTTTTAGCAGCCATCTTTTAGCAAAAGGCAATGTTTTGTATTCTTGAATTATATATTTTAAAACTTCTCTTGAAATATCATTTCTTACTTGCTTAGCATTTACTAATTTATAAATTCCAGATAATTTTCCATCTTCAACTAAACCTATTCCATTAGTTGCAAAAGGTTCTATTGCTATAACTTGATCTTCTTCTAATTCAAGTTCGTCATTATTATTATAATTAGGAATTGTTAGTCCAGAATGAGGTTCATATTGATCAAGACCATGCCCTGATAAGTTTTTAATTGGTTTAAATCCAAATTCTGTAATTGTTTTTTCTATAACTTCTCCTATATGATAGATTTTTATGCCTGGTTTTGCTAATTTTATAGCTTCTTTTAATGCTAATTCAGAAGCTTTACTTAATTCTTTATTATCTCCTAAATCCACGGTTAAGGCATTATCTCCAATAAAACCATTGACATGAACTCCAACATCTAGTTTTACTAAATCTCCCTCTTTAAACTTTAAATCTCTTTCATCGTTAGGAGTAAAATGAGCAGCCATATCATTTATTGAAACTTGTGCTGGAAATGCAGGACTTCCATTTAATTTTTTAATTTCATTTTCAATTTTTTCAATAACATCAAGAATATTTGCATCTACTTTAATTAATTTTTTTCCAAATTGTAAAGATTGTGCTGCTATTTTCCCTGCTTTTTGCCAGTCATCCATTTAAAATTCACCGAGCTTAGTTTGTTCTTTAATTAATATATCTTCTCTTTTAATACCAAAAACTTCAAAAATCTTTTCAACAGTTGGCAAAATTTGATTTTCAATGTAATAATTTGGATCATAATTTTTAGCTTCACTTGGAATTTTACTTTTATCCCTTATTTTTCCAGGCTCATCTGTAACAATATAATAGATATTTGCTCCAGGGCTAACATCCATTCCTATTTTTTTCATTTTCTGAGCTACAGTAACATGAGGTCCCATTTGCACATAAGAATTTAGAGGCATTTTAAGTTGCTCTTTAATTACCATTTTACTCAATTCAATTTTTTTATCTTTAACATCTTTGATAACTTTTTTAACATAATTCAAAGCACTTTCATAACTTCCTTCTTTTAAAATAGTTTCAATGACTTTTAATTGAGTTTCTCTAGCTATTATGCTCCAGTCTTTTCTTATGGTTTCAAAACCAATAATCTTTATTTTCCCATTTTCATCTATCAAAGCATATTTTTTCTTTGCACCTTGTGTTTCTCCTTTTTTACTCACAAAAATTCCTCTTTTATAAAAATTTTCTAATTCTAATTCCATTAAACTAGGTAAGTTTTCATTAATCTCTTTTAAAAAATTCAATGCATTTTTCTTAGTTTTATCTTTTAGAGAACAAGCTAAACTATCGGTATCCCCGTAAATAACTTGAAACCCATACTTTTCAGCTTTTTTAATTGTATCTTGGATATATTGCCTGCCAAAAGCTGTAATACTAGCCGCACATTCTTTGCTATAATACCTAGATCCAAAGAAACCATACATCCCATAAGTTGAATTAGCAATAGTTTTTAGTGCATAAGACCTAGCTTTTAATGCAACATTATTCTCTTTTTTCATTATCTCCTTAATTCTGTTTCTTCTAATGATTATATCTTGAACAACTTGGGGAATAAATCCTTCTCTTTTTATATCGAAATAATAAATTTCTTTCTTTCCATTTTCATCTGTAATCTCAGGAGTTTTATAACCTTGTTTTTTATTGTTTAAATTTCCAAGATAAATATTCTTTGCAATAATAATGCTAGGGTATAATGATCTAAAATCAAAAAATGCAATTTCATTATAAAATCCTATTTTTGGCTCCATAACAAAAGCTCCTTGATATGTCTGTATTCTTCTTTCAGAAATATCCTCATGAGCAGGTTTATTTGGAATAATTTCATTAAATTCAGGAGCTCTTCTTATTAAATAATTTTCAACTAATTGACCATAACTTGTTCTAGATATTTCAAATAAAGGGGTTCCTATTAATTTAACTAATTCAGTCATAATTGGAAAGGTTTTTTGAAATATTTTCCATGTTAATTCTACATCATGAATATTATACTCTGCAAATTTTTCTAAATATTTTATTTTATCCCATGCTTCCATTATATCATCAATCTCAATTTCTTTTTTCCCTTCTTCTAAAAGTTCTTTGGCAACAACATTTAAACTATAGGAATCTAGCTGTAAATTAGCAGCCATAATTTTTCTAATGAATTTTAATAAGTCAATATGAATAATTCCATTTATTTTAGCACTTATTTCCATTCCACCCTTGAATTTTATATTAGAATTTTCTTTCCCAAGATTAAGTTTAATATTATATTTATCACATCTTGCTTTAATATAAGGAAAATCAAAATTATCTGAGTTATACCCAATTATTATATCAGGATTATAATTTTTAACTATGTCAATAAATCTTTCGAGCATATCAGCTTCAGAATTAAGAAATTCAACATAATTTTCAGCCTTAAATTTTTTCCACGTTAAAACTTTTTTTAATTTATTTCCTAATAAACCTATCATTAAAATAGGATCGTTTTTTACCTTGTCAGAACCACCATAACTCCCATAGACTTCTATATCTAAAGCAAGAACTTTTGGGTTTTCATAAAACTCTTGATTATCCTGCGTAATATTTCCTTTAATACAATAAGCAAATTTACTATCTTCTATTAACTCACCTTCTACTTTAGTCAAGTTCATCATTGTAATATTTTTATCAACTAGATATCTTTTACCAAAATTAATATCAATTTCTTGTTTTTCAACATCAAATTTTTCTAATTTGTCTAAAATTTTGTGAATTCCTTTTGGATTATTGTAAATTATTTTTAATGCTTTAACTTCTTTTCCAAGATAAATTTTATTATGAGGTTCTGTTCCCATAACATAAACATTATCTTCATCAAATTTAGAAATTTTTTCTTTTGCTTTGTCCAAATCTTTACCAAAAATCCAAAAATAAGGTTTGAGACTATCATCGTATGCACATACGTTTTTTCCATTTCTTGTAGTTCCGATTAAACGAATGACCGCATTTTCATCAAAATCAATATCCAAAGGATAAAACTCTACACTATCCATAAAATTAAATTACTATCAGAATATATAAAAGTTATTATCAATCTATTTATTTGGTAAATAAAAGCTTTCTATCTTTTTCATCTACACACCCATTTCCATCATAATCTGAAAAAGTATCATAACCTTTATCAAGTAAACATTTTCCAAAAGCTTCGTTAAACCTTTCTAAGTCTTTTGAATCGCAAATTTTATCATGATTTATATCACATTTATCAAAATTATAATTTACAATTCTAGAAGGTTGTTTAAGACATCCATTAATAAGGATTAAAATTAATATTAACAATATAAATTTTTGCATAGATTTAAAATATTTTTATTATATTTAAAACTTCTTATACAAATTCCATTAAAGATTTATTATCGAGCATGTTTAAATCTGGTTTAAAAACATAAGCGTAATTTGTATCAAAATAACCACATCTAAAATCATCTAAACTGAGATTAGCTCTTTTACTTAACATTAAAGCATAAAAATAAATTTGAGTAGCAGCATATTTTTCATCAAAGGCATTTGGTTTGTAATCCCAAACCCAGATTTTTCCGTTTTCTACCCTTAAAACATCTATATGCCCTGTTAAGGGAGATTTAGCCTTTACTATACCTGTAATTTCGCTTATTTCTTGAGGATTTATCCATATTGGAATTTCCATCGCTATTGTTTTATCATCATTTTCTAATAAAAATACTTGAACCTTAGGATGAGCTTCTCTAAACATATCTTTATTAAAATTTAACCCTTGTTTTGCTAAATCACTCATTTCATGACCAGAAATTCTGTGTAAATCTAGGTTATTTAACTTAAATTTTAGTTTAGAACTTCTTAAATCATTATTAAAATAATCGTTTGGACAATTTGTGAACATTTCATTTAAATAATTTTTTAAAGAACTAAAACCATTGCATAATCTATCAGCTTTTAAATTATGAACCCTATAACTATAATAGCCTCCTTTATGATCTAATACCACCTTTTTTATCATTAAGAAAAGAAATTATTACTTAATTTAAATACATTTCTATATCTCTGGTTCTTTAGTTAATAAATGTTCTGAATAATGAGAAGAATTTTCAATTGTTCCCTTATAATCAAGACTAGATTTATTAAATACAAACTCTCTATTGTTCAAAGCTTTAGTGCCGCCACCTGCTCTTGCTACAAATGATGGCTTCAAATCTCCATTTTTCTCAATTAAACTGATTTCTCTTTGATTAGGGTCTATTCCAAATTTATTTTGAGAATTCATAACTTCTTGCTCTAAAAGGCTTGTTTCATGAGGGGTATAAGAAAAGCTATTTTTAGATGCATATTCCGCTGCTAGTAAATAAGATTTATAATCGCCCTTTAATACTTCTCTATAAAATCCAGTAAACTCTTCAGCTTTATCAAAATTACCGAAAATTTTTATTACAGCTTCTGCAACATCTGTTTCTAAACCATGTCTTTTTGCAAATATATAAGTTTCTGATTTTAACTTATCTGTTTGTAATAAGGTATATTTTTTAATATCATTAGAACCTAAAAATTGAAAATCTTCTGACCTTGATGTAGGTTTCCTTCCATTTAAATTTGTCAAACTATTATTACTCATTTTTATTAAAAAACTAAATAAAACGATGTTTTTAAACTTTACGGTAAAAATATAAATCTTGATAATTGGACATTATTATGGGATTACAAATATCTTCCTTAGTTCCAAAGAAACAAATTACATTTAAAGATTTGGAGAATAAAAAAATTGCAATAGATGCTTCTCAAATGCTGTATCAATTTCTAAGCTCTATAAGACAACCAGATGGAACCCCTTTAATGGATAAAAACGGAAATATTACTTCTCATTTACAAGGGATTATAGCAAGAGTAACTAACTTGATGCATCAAAACATCAAATTAGCTTTTGTATTCGATGGAAAGCCCCCTTTATTAAAAATAAAAGAACAAGAAGAAAGAGCTTATAGAAAACAAATAGCTCAAAGTAAATTTGAAAAAGCTAAAGAAGAAGGCGATGAAACTTTAATGTTGCGTTATTCTAAACAAAGCATTCATGTTAAAAAAGAAATGATAGATGAAACTAAAGAATTAATCCAAGCTTTAGGACTTCCGGTTATACAAGCTCCAAGTGAAGCAGAAGCTCAAGCAGCTTTTATGAATGAAAGAAATGATGTTGATTTTACCGGATCAAGCGATTACGATTCCTTAATATACGGGGCTCCAAAAATTGTAAAAAATTTAACACTATCAACAAAAAAAAGACTTCCTTCTGGAATTTCTATTTCAATTAACCCAGAATTAATAGAGTTAAAAGAAGTTCTTGATAATTTAGGAATCAATCAAGATCAATTATTAGCTTTGGCAATCTTGGTTGGAACAGATTTTAATGAAGGTGTAAGTAAAGTAGGACCTAAAACAGCTTTAAAATTAGTTAAACAATATAAAAATTTTGATGAATTATTCAAGGAAGTTAAAGCTGAATTTAATTGGAAGGAAGTTTATGCTGTTTTTAAAAACATGCCAATAATTAAAAATTATAAATTAAAATGGACTAATCCAGACATAGAAAAAATAAAAGAAATTTTAGTTGAAAGACATGATTTTAATGAAGAAAGAGTTAATAAAAATCTTGAGAGAATTTTTAAGATAAAAACTAAATCAGATGAAAGTTTGAATAAATGGTTTTAAGGTTCTGTCTAATTAAAGTTGATGTCTTTAAGTAATTTTTTGCCTTTTTTAGTTAAATACCAAAGGTTGATTATTCTATTTTTAGAGTACATTTTTACAATACCTCTAATCCTCATCATTCTTAATATTTTTCTGATATGCTCTTGAGAATATTTTAATTCTTTAGAAATCATTGGAACATTTTTAATATTAGTAGACAATGATTTTATTAGATCTTTTTCTATAGTTTTCATCATCTAAATATTAATAAATATTAATTTAATTATATCTTTTATTCTATAACCATAAGTCATTGTTTAAATAACTTATTTTACTGATTTCTGCAATATAAATAATGTTATTAAAGCTACAGGTAATGAAATTATAGCTGTTTCTGGTTTTAAATAACCGCCAATGAATAAAATAAGAACACTAATAAGGGATAAAGTAAGACTCCAGAAAACTGCTTTTTTCTTTAATTTCCAGTATAACGAACCTAAAACTACTGGGAATAACCCCAAATATAAACTCGCAAGAGAAAATCCTAATGCCAGAATATTTCTATAAAATATTGCAATAATGATAGCCAAAGTGACAAACATTATCATAAAAAAACGAGTTAATTTTTTCATTGATTCTTCACTATATTTCTTAGTATAATTTTTAAAATCTCTTGTTAAAATTGAAGAAACAACAAAAGTAACTGTATCTGAAGATGAAAGACTTACAGCATAAAGTAAAACAAGACCTAATTCTTTTAGTCCAAGAGGCAATAATTTTGAAAAACCTGTAACTAAAGCGTCTTCTGGTAAAATATTAGGAAAGAATTGTTTTGTTGCAAGACCAACAATACTAATAATAACTGCTAATATCGGCAATATTATTGCACCATAACCCAAGCCCCTCTTAAGATTTTTCTCATCTTTAGATGCAAAAATTCTTTGCCATAAATCTGGAGCAACTATAATTCCTAAGGCTCCTATAATAAGGAAACTTATTATATTAGTAAAGCCGATACCAGTAAGATTAAAATCATTTGTAGGTATATTTGTTTTTCCAATTAAAAATAATGCTACTGTAATGCTCATCAAAAACATAATTAATAATTGAAAGAAATCTGTACGAACCACTGCTTTAAATCCTGCGTGTAAAAGATAGGTGAGAATAATAATCCCGCCAATTATAACTGCAATAAAATATGGCAAAGGAAAAATACTTGATAAAACCTTTCCGCTTATTATAAGATTAACAATTAAAAGAGCAAAAAATTGGGTAATAAGAATAATAGAAAACATTATTCCATTTTTCTTTCCAAAAATTTTATAGAAATATTCTGGCATTGAATAAACTTTCATTTTATCTGCATTTCTTTTGATTTTAGATGCTAACATTCTTAATATCATGAAACCAATTGCAAAACCAATGAAAACCCAAATAGCAGAAAAACCGAATTGATAAATATAGGCAATATAAATTGAAAGGATAGCACCATCAAAAAAACCAGCACTTATTGTAGCAACCAATTGTATCCCTTTTACTTTACGTTCAGCTATCATAAAATCTTCTTCTGTTTGTTTTCTTGAGGCTATTAAACCAATGATTACCATAATTGCAATATAAATTAAAAAGAATAAGATTGATAAGCCGATTGCCATAATATATGCATAATCAATTAATTAATAAACTTTTTTAATAATCTAATCTGTGCTCTAATTTATCATAGATATTTTTTTCTATGATTTGTTTTGTTAATTTTGTCGTTAATATTCCAACTCCTGCACCAACCCAATACATTAAAATATCTTGAATGTCTGGTTTAGCATCTAATTTTTCAAGAAGGCTCCATATAGTTGGAACAGCGATTACTGGCAAATAACTTAAAAACTTATTAGTTATAATGTGTCGAGCACCATAAAACATAGCTGTTAAAGATGCAGAAGCTCCAAAATCGGCTAAATGTCCTGTAATCCAATTATAACCTAAAATATGGTTTTTAGTTAAATATTTCATTCCTTCTCCTAAACCAACTAAAAAAGAGTATCCTACAAAATTTATTGGAGCATAAATAATCTGTTCTCTAATGTTTTTAATCGAATTTTTCATAATAAATGATTAATCAATAAATTTAATAAGCTTTATTATCATAATATTTACAACATTTTTCAATCCATTTATATTCATCTTTCAAATTATACTTATATTTTTTACAATAATTTTCAATAAAGTCTTTGTGTTTCTTAAAAATACCATTTTTTATGATTAATTTTATAAGTTCTTTTTTAGTATAATTTTTATTTGGATTATATAAATTATTTTTATATAATCTTAATAGTAAAGGATTTGGCATATTTTGTTTAGAGTCTTCTAATAAATCGTTAAAATCATCTTCTAAATCTCTTTTAATTTGCTGAATGTATAAAACCGTTCTAATCGATACAGGTACATTAGCAAAAAAGCTCATTATTTTAAAGTACGCAAATACATCTTTAGATTTTCTTAATGTAAAAATTTCAATTTCCTTATCAGTTATTTTTTTATTAAATAATATCTTTTTATGAATTTTATTTTCAATATCCCAAAATATTTTAATTTTTTCTTCTAATTTTAATAATTCTTTTGCATTTTTTTTATTTAATTTTTTTAATAGTAAATTATGAAATTTATTTGATTTATATTTAAATTCATTTTCCCCCGTTTCTTGGTACAAATCATAATATAACACAGATAAAGCTTCATAAATGATAAGCTTATGAACTTTATTTGCTAAATCATACGTTTTAGTCTTTATGAAAGCAATCGTTGCATATAATGGCGTATTTATTGTAAATATAGCTTTTCTATACAGTTTTTTTGATACAGAATTCGATTCCTTGAGGAAATTTATGAAAAATTTGTTATATAAACTTTTACTCATTTTTAAATCTTAAAGTCCATTTTATTTTTGGTACAGCTCTTATTTCAGTACCCTCTATTGAATAAATTCTCTCTTTTCCTTCTTTTCTGCTTTTAACATATTTTAATTTTTTTAATTTAATAAGATTTAAGTAAGCTCCTTTCCAACTTAATTGACATTCTTCTGCAATTTCCAATGTAGAAAGCCATCTACCAGAATCACAACCAGATTCTATCATTACTCTTAAAATATGTTTTTGTATTCTATTCAACATTTTTTATCAATTCTATAATTAATTTTATATCCTCTCTTGGTTCTATCATCTCGGTATAAAACCTTATCTTATAATTTTTATTTATTTTAAAAAAATCTTGAACCTCTTTTGGTATCCTAATGATTAAACCTCTCTTTGTCTCTACGACTCTTGAAAATTTTTCTATGTAATTATGCTTTGGTTCTTCAATCTCTTTTTTAATTGTCTTAAGCGTTCTTTCCTCAATTTTCATATGATTTATTTAACCTTTTCTATTTAAATACTTTCTTTTTACTAATACTACATATCAATAGCAATAATAATAGAAAGATTTAAATATAAGTTATTCATCCTAATCATATGATAAAGATGAATAAAACATATGAAGTGTGTTTTGATTTGGAAACAACAGGGCTAAATCCCTTAGAAGACAGAATAATCGCTATAGGTATAAAATTAGAAGACGAGGAAGTAGTACTTACATACAACGATGAAAAACAAATTATAAAAGAATTCTGGAATTATTTAAGAAAATTTAACGATTTTAAATTAATCGGTTTTAATTCTGCAGAATTTGACATTCCTTTTCTAATCATAAGAAGTCTTAGATATAAAATTCCAATCGTAAAAATTACACGATATAATTCTATAGATTTAAAATTAACGTTAAGTAATGGTTTTCGTTATAAAAAGGGGAAGTTAGAAGAATTTTCCAAGTTAATTAATTACAAAACAAAATATAATGGTTACAAAGGCAAACACATTCCTTTGTTATGGGATAATAAACAAATTGCTGAGCTTATAGAATATGTAATGCAAGATGCTAAGATGACTTTTGCTTTATTTCAAAGATTAAAGGAAATTGGTGCGATATGAGTAATGTAATAACAGAATGTAAAGTTTGTGGATTCCCTTGTGTTAAATTTGGTTTTAATAAATTAAAATTCTGTAAGAAACAATGTTATTATTGTAGAAGATGTTCTTTGAAGTTTACAAATGTTGGATTATTAAAAGTTAGATATGAAATAGAGATTATAGCTACTGCAATTAATTGGTATTATGAAGGTTTTTCTTTAAGAAAAATTAAAAGAAATTTAAATTTAATATATGGAATAAACCCAAATCATTATACCATATTAAAATGGATAAGAAAGTATTCTACTCAAATTAAAGAATATATTGATGAGCATTATAAATTAAAGATTTCTAATTCAAATTTTGTTGACGAAACGGTTATAAAATGCAAAGGTAAAAATGTTTGGCTATGGGGGATTATAGATAATAATTCAAGATATCTAATAGATTATATTTATGTAAGAGATAGAAATTATAAGACGGGTTTAAAACTTTTTACTAATTATAGAGATAAAATAATTAATTACCCTATTAATATAATAAGCGATGGACTGAAATTATATCCTAAAGTCATAAGAAGAACATTCCCTAAAACTGTCCATATAAATTTAATTAGATTTGATGGTTTAATACATAATAATATAGTTGAAAGATTTTGGGGTACAATTAAAGATAAGACAAAAGTGTGCAGGGGTTTTAAAAACTTAGTATCTACAAAATCCATTATAGATGGTTTAATGATACATTATAATTTTGTAAAACCACACGAAACTTTAAATGGCAGTACTCCAGCAAAAGCCATTGGAATTGGATTGAGTTCTTCTTTAAATGAAAATAAATGGTTAGACTTGTTAAAATTGTGTTGTAAATAATATTTTAAATTTAAAAAGGATAGTCTTATCAGTTTTTTTATCAACTTTAATTAGACAGAACCGGTTTTAATAAGTTTTATATACTTCTACCATTCATATTTAGAAATGACTTTAAAAGAATTTTTTAAACCAACAACAAGAAAAATGATTTTGTTTGGTTTGTTTTTATTGCTCGAAGTGATTGGTATTATTATCATTTTAGGTTGTGCATTTGGTGGATGCGGAAAATTTATAGTTTCAATTAGCTTATTTTGTATTTATCTATTAACCCCAATTTTTAAGATTTTAAGTATATTTGGGATGAATCCTAATTTAGAGTTCGCTAATCAGGTTAGTTTATGGAGTTCTTTTTTGAAATTAATTCTTTATCTTGTTTGGCTATATTTAATTTCATGCATAATTATATCTATTTATAATAAAATAAAGAAATAAAAATTAATCTTTTCTTTTAAATGGTTTTTCATAAAACCTAAACCCTTCTAAAATTCTTGGAACTCTTTCTAATGGTCTAAGTATTCTTGCAAATAAACCTGTTCTTTCTAGTTTAGTCACTTGCTCTATTTCTCTTAAAATTCTTTCTTCCTCGCTTAAATCTCTAGAAATTCTTCCTATTTCAATAGTTGTATGAAGTATTTGTTGTGATTGAGCTAATTCTGAGCTTATTCTAAAAAATAAAATTAATTCTTCAACTAATCTGAATATTAAAAAAAATGGAAAAACAGCTATAATATCTAACCAGTATTTTTTTACAAAAGTTTTAGCATTTTTAACTCTATAATATTTGAACATCAAATCAATAACGAAAATTATAACAATTCCATAGTCAATTGATAAAACTAAGTTATCATGATCTTGTATGAATTTGTTATGTGTAAACTCCCCTATAATCAAAATTAGCAATATTAAAACTAGATATGGAATACTTTTATCTATTATCACCTCTATTTTATGTAACCAAGGCTTCATTGAGTTTAATCATAAAAACATAATATTTAAATATACCTAAATTTAGATTTAATTCAATGGCAGAGTTAATGATTCTTGGTCCTTTGGCTTTAGGTGCAGTAATTGGATTATATGAACTAATTCTTGTTCATAGAGATGAAAATTTTAGAGGAAGTCATTGGCTTAGTCATGGATTACATTCTGTTTTTTGGGCCATGTTAGCCATATTTGCGACAATGAATGCGCAATTTGTTTATGATAATTTAACTTTTTTACAAAGTATTCCATTAATAAGCAATATAATATTTTTCCAAATTTTTATAGGATTATTAACAATAATAAAAGTACATGCAGCATCTGCTGTTGTTAAAACAACTGTTGGATCAAGTAAAGGTTTAAAAGAAACTTGGGCGCATAGTTTTGTAATTGGAATATTGGTTGTTGCAGCTCCTTATATTTGGCCTTTTATTGCGCCAGTTGTAGAACCTTATTTTGGAGGAAAATCTAAATAATTATTTAGCATATTCTTCAATTTTTTTTAATCTTTCATTCATATTATCTAATTTAGCGTTTATAGTTTCTAACTTGCTTATAATTAAATCTTGTTTATCTAAATTAGGATAATTTTGCATTGAAGAAGTTGTAAGAGTATTAAGATCTTGAGAATTTCCTTGATTTAAATCATAAGACTCATCTTCTTCTAATTCAGATTTCTTTTTTTTAAATAAATTAAATGGAAACATATTATAAAAATTTATGGCGTTACTCCTGGCGCAGGCTCAACAGGAACAGGTTTGATTTGAGGAATAAGAAGTCTTCCTATTTGTGTATCTTTATTTCTTAATTGTGTACTCAAATTCTTTAAGTTTTGTTCTAATTTTATTGCAGCATTAATTTGTTGTTCTGCGAATATAAAATCATTAGCTTTAATACTAGCTTTTATCCTCTCTATTTGATCTCTTATACTTTCAACTAAACCATCATATATATTTTTTAATTTGATTAATTGGTTCTTTAACTTATCTAGATCTTTTTTCTTTTTAGGAGATAATCTAAAAAAGGGATTTTTTATATTGTTAACTAAATTAGATATCCTTTCATTAACTCCCTGTTGCTCTGAATCTAAACCATCATATAATTGTAATAATGAGCTTATTCTTGTTTCATCTTGGTTGTATACACTTTCTTTAAGTTTTTTTAGAACTTCATATTCCATGCTTGCAGTGTCATATAAGGTTGCTGTTTGAAATTTATGAATCCCCGACTGCATTTGTGAAGTTTTTGCACGAGTCTTTTCTAATTTACGTTGTGAGTTTTCACGACTTAAATTGCCCCACCATTTTAATAATCCCATTTTTTTCTCCTAAGGTTTTAATAAAACACGATTGATTTCCATCTCTTTTTTTGCTATATTCTTGCTTATTTTTTCTAAATCTTGCTCAAATTCAAGAGCTTTATTGATATCTCTTTCAGCACTAATAAAATCATTAGCTTTAATACTAGCTTTTATTCTTTCTATTTGATTTCTTATTTCTTTAATCTTATCTGCAAATTCCTGTTGTAATGTGTTAATGTCTTCTACTAATGGAAATACTGAACCTTTTTTTGAAGGATCTAAATTTCTTTCTATACGCCCCATTATTTTATTGATATTTTCATTAACAATAAACTCTCTCGAATTCAAGTTATCGAATGATCTCAATAAATTTTCTATAACTTGCTTATCTTTACCATAAACCTCTTTTTTTAAACTTTTTAATACTTTATACTCTTTCTTTGCAGTATCATAGCCTGTTGCTGTTTGGAAATAAGCACCTTTAACTTCTTTTACAGCAGCACGATTCGCAATTCTCGTGCTTGCTATTTGAGAAATCTCTCCAACACCCTCACTTATAGATTTATGCACTCCTAAATAAGCTGCCCAGCCAACTAAAATAATAGCGGCAATAATGACAAAATATGTTAAAGTCGCTGCTAAAGCAACTATTAATGAAGTAATATCTGTTGCAAATATTGTTAAAAAGCTTAATCCTAAGGAAAAAATAACAGCAGGCCATACGTTATCTTCGTTTTTAAATATATGAATTTTCTTGACAAGAACAAAAACTACACTAAAAATCATTGCAAATGTTAAAATTAACCCCCAAAATGGCACTGGCGTACCATTAAATAAGGTTATATCTGAACCAAAAAAACTACCAGCATTTCTTAATGGATCAATTTGATATACAGGATTTCCAGTAGGATTATTTACATTTATTCCAATTAATTGAACAAAAAATATAAAAGCGATAAATGCTAATAATAAATAAAATACATTCTTTTTTATTATTAAAGGGTGTTGTCTCTCTTTTTGATGCACCATTAGTTTTTAAATAGTAGTAAGCGTATTTAAATCTTACGAATATGACAGGCTTAAAAGAAACATTAAAGAATAAACTAAAAGAAGAAGAAATTCCAAAAAGCTTTGATATTATTGGAAGTATTGCAATATTTTCTAAATTACCTTCTAACTCAAAAAAACAAAAATTAATTGCAAATACTTTATTAAAATTAAACAAAAACATTAAAACAGTTTTATTAAAAATTAATAAGGTTTCAGGAATATACAGGCTTCCGAAATACAAATTTATAGCTGGAATTAAAACAAAAGAAACTTTACACAAAGAAAATAATTGTTTATTTAAATTAGATGTGGAAAAATGTTATTTTTCCCCAAGATTATCTAATGAAAGATTAAGGATAGCTAAATTAGTAAAAAACAATGAAAAAATTCTTGTTATGTTTTCTGGCGTTGGAATCTTCCCTTTAGTTATAAGTAAAAATTCTAAAGCTAAAGAAATTTACGCTGTTGAAATAAACCCTGTTGCAGTTGAATATGCAAGAGAAAATTTAAAGTTAAACAAGATTACAAATATTAAATTATTTGTTGGAAATGTTAAACATATTTTGCCAAATATTAAAAAAAAGTTTGACAGAATTGTGATGCCTGCTCCAAAAAACGCTGAAAATTATTTAAATTTAATTAAAAATAAAGTAAAGAAGAACACAATAATTCATTTTTATGATTTTTCACAAGAAAAAGATTTTCCTAACCTAAGTATTCAAAAAATAAAACATCATTTTAAAAAAATTAATGTAATAAATTTCGTAAAATGTGGTAATATTTCTTCTTACCGTTATAGAGTATGCATTGACTTTAAGTTTTAGTTACTTTATAATGGTAATAAAACGAAAGATTTATAAACTATCAAATTCGTTTTATTTTTGAATTAACATGATAACAACAATAATAAAAAATCCAGGAAGAACATTAGCATTTTTAGTGGGTGCAACTATGGGCTCTCAAGTACCTTACTTTCCAACAGCATATGGGACTCATTTGAATGTTCAAAAAGAAAATGCCGAGGACCAATTAACGGAATATAAAGAAATTCTTGACCCAACTTTTTTAAAAAAATTAGAAAAAAAATTATTTAAGGGTGATGATAATTCTGATCGAAGTACTATTCAAAAACTTTATGATCAAAAAAATGAACAAGTAGTAGAAATCAAGAAAAAAATTCAAGATTATGAAAATTCATCTTTAATTGGAAAATTGAGAACTATAACCTTAGATCCAAAAGGTTCTTATCGCACAATTAACCATTATCATCTTGGTTTTGATCCTTATGCGTGGAAAGAAACAGGAATTTCTGCTTTGGTTGGCGGGATTTTTTTGTTAGGTGTTTATGAGTTTTTAATTAAAAGACCATTAAAAAAAAGATTTTCAAGATCCATAACTAAAACAAAATGAATGATAAAAAATATATTTGGCCTTTAATTTGTTATGGAGGTAATTTATATTTTAATACTTATGAAACTTTATTTTTTGGTGGATTAAAGGTGGCCGAGCATTTCAAACCAGAAATAAGCAAAAGCGATTTTAGTAAAATCTCAAAGGGCATAGGAACACTATTGTATGGGGTCCCGGCTATTACATATTTTGCTAATTTTGTTAATCATACTAATTTTGAATCATTTTTATTGGCTATAGCGAATGGTATGATGACTTTTGAATTAGGCAAGTCTTTTATAAAAAGCTATGATAAAGGAGATTTTGATAGATGGAAAAATTTTGTATCTGGAAAAATACAAAACTTTAAATCTAAAAATTCCGGATTAGAAGGTAAATTATAAAATTATGTTATATATGGGAATGTTTCCCATATAATTATAGAATATGCATAGATTTTAAATTAAAATGAAATATTATCATATAAAACTAAAACCAAAAAAAATTGATAAGAATTTTAACGTTTATTTAAAGAACAAAATACAATACTACCTTAATTTTAAAAAAGTGCAATCTGAATTGTCTCCGCATAGAGTTATTTTATATGAAGGTGTGTTTTATGTTCCATTTGTAGATTCTCAAAAAATTGACTACACTAAATTAACAGAAGGTTTAGAAGGAATAATAAAAAAAACTCTTACAAAAATCAAATTTGATATAGAAAAGGTTTCAGAAGAAGAAATAAAACCTATTTTAACTAAATTCTATGAATCTTAATCACTTTTAAGTAGTATAAAATAGAAAGATTTATAAAGACCTTAATTTAAATTAAAATTATGGAAAATTATAGATTTAAAATTACTATAAAAGAAGCCGATCAAGGTGGATACCACCGTGTTAAGAAAAAAGTACATAATATACTTAATGAGCAGTATCCCGGTGCGAGACTAAGAGTTTCACACGGTCATGCAATTTTAGAGAATGTCATTGTTGGTGATAAAAATAAAACTCAAATACAATCAGATTTAAAGTTTATTTTTGAAAACGCACTTCCAAAATGGTCTAAAGGGGTTGTATTAGATGATATAACGGAATCTAGAAAAGATCTACAACCGGCTTTAAGAAATTCTATAAAAGGTCTATCTGATTCTTTACAAGCTACAGTAGAGCAACTAAGTCAAGAACTTGCTACAGCTTTAGCAAATGATAAACAAAGTACTGAAGATTATCTAGAATTACATGAAAAATATAAAAAATTAGAAGAAAATTATTTTGCTTTAGAAGATGAAAAATCAAAATTAGAAGGAATTGTTAAAAGATATCAAAATGAGCGTAAAGACTTAGAAGATTATAAAGAAGAAAATCAAGGTTTGAAAAGAAAATTAAAACAACTTGAATTAATTATTCAATCTCCAATTAAAGAAAAATCAGGTATAGAAAAAAAATCAGATTATATAAGGAAGGCTATAGAAAATGGCAATCATACTATTGGTGAAATATGGAATTACTTAGTTTCTGAAAATATAGATCTAAATAGAGGTTATCTTCCTGAATTATTAAAAGAAGGTCTTAAAAACAACAAATTCAAGAAACTTAAAAGAGGTTATTATGATTTATAACCCTTACAAACAAAATACATTTCTTTACTTTTCTTTTTAGAAGCTTCTGGCTTAACTGATTTAACAAAGTTAAAATTTTTTCTTAGTTCAAATAAAAATTCATTAAAACCTTGCCCTTGAAAAATTTTACAAACAAAATTTCCATTCCTTCTTAAGAATTTCTTAACAATTTCAAAAGCTTGCATGCTTAACTCTAAACTTAATTCTTGATCTAGAATTCCAGTTGTTCTTGGAGATAAATCACTTAAAACAACATCGTATTTAGCATTTTTTTCTATTTTATCCAAAGTTTTTTGATCATAAACATCTCCCAAAATAAACCTTCCGCCTTTCATACTTTGAATTTGTTTTATATCAACACCCGTAACTTTAGCATTTAAATTTAAACAAATTTGCATCCATGATCCTGGAAAAGCACCCAAATCTAAAACATTATCATTTTTTTTAATTAAATTATATTTTTTATTCATAAAAATTAATTTATACGCACTTCTTGCTCTAAATCCTTCTTCCTCTGCTTTTATAGTAAATTTATCTTTCATATCTTAATCAATTCTTTTTTTATTAAAACAGCTGAAGGAGTGTCTCCAGAATGCCAGCTTAATTTTGGTCTTAGTTTTATGCTGTAAATCCTTTCTGAATTGTCATCTAGAACAATGGCAGAACCTTTTTCTTTCGGCAGATTATTTAAATGTTCAAGAATTTGCTCTGTCAAATAAGTTTGATTTATTAAATTTAAAGCTTCTACATCAGGTTTAGCTGTTACTTTAAAGCTGATTACAATATCGCTTTGAGTTATAACATCCTTATGTATTTCACCTGGTTGTTGTGTTGCCATTACCATGCTTATTCCAGGTTGCCTACCTTCCCTAATAATTTGAGTTAAAATATCACTAGCTGGAGTTTTTTCATCTTTTTTTAAAATTTCATGAGCTTCATCAAAAAATAACCAAACTAATGGTTTTTCTAGTTTTCTTTCTTCTTGTGAAAAAATACTTTGGTGTTCTTCTATTTCAGAAACTTCTTCAACTTTTCTGGATATTACCCTTTCATTAAATAGTTTTTTACATATTATACTTATTGCAATAGCTTTAATATTAAAATCTTCATAAACACTTGTGTCTAAAATACTTACCTCTCCTGGTTTGATAATATCCTTAATTTCACTTCCTTCAATATCAAATAAACCCCAGTTTTTTACTGCATTAAATCTATTTTCAGCAGCATTTTTTGTTAAATCATCAAATTTATGATTCATTTTTATTTCTTCTACAATATCATTTATATCATAATCTCCGATTAATTTGCTCAAACTTTGTTCTACCAAAATTCCTATGTTACTTGTTAACTCTAGACTAAAAACATTACACCAGTCCTCAGCGTTTAATTCACTTGGTTTTATTGAAAAACCATAATCTACTGGAATCTTTTTTTCTTTATACTCATCATATTTTCCTTTTGGAACGTAAATTTTAATATTCATTCCTTTTGGTTCTAAACCCCATTTCAATAACTCGTCTCTTTGTTTTTCGTTTGGATATTTCATACTAAAAAATATACCCATTGTATCAAAAATCAAAACTGAAATATTTTTATTAACTTCTTCTGGTAAATTAATGATTTCTTCTGCTATAACACCCATTGAATAGGATTTGCCACTTCCCGTTTTACCAGAAATTAAAATTTTATGCGGTTTAGCTACATCAAGTAGAATATAATTGCTTAAAGAACTTGTATTTCCCATTTGTACATAACTTTTTCCAATGTAAGCTAGACCTTTATCACCAAGTTCTTTTTTCTCTTTTTCATTCCTTCCTATTATAATACTATAAGGCATAATTAAAACTAAACGTAGCTTATTTAAAATATTATCTAATAAAACGAATCATGCTAAAAATAGAAAGATTTATATATTAAGAATTCTCCATGCAGAATGGTGAATTAATATGATAATAGAAGTTAGCAAAGGTAGGCAAATAACAATACCCGTAGAAATAAGAAACGAGTTTAAATTAGATACAGGATCAAAACTTGAACTAATAAAAAGAAAAAATGAGATTGTACTGAGAATAATTGGAGAGAACTTAGACTCCTTGTTAGACAATGCAAAAAACGTAAAACCTAAACATAAACTAAATGCACAACAAATGGACGAGTTAAATGATAGGTTATTTAGATGAGGTATTTAGACAGCAATATCATCGCTTATGCTTTTTATGAAAATGAAAATAGGGAAAAATGCAAAGAATTGATTAAAGGAGAAGGTATAATAGACACATTTAATTTAGTGGAAGCTTATAATATTATACAGTTTGAGACCAATGACAAGGAATACGCTAAAAAAGTAATAACTTCATTATTAAAATCTAATCTAAAAATTATTGATGTTAATATTAATATAATTTTTGAGGCATTAAAAAGAGTAGAAAAATATAAAAACCTAAAATTTTTAGATTTAGTGCATTATACCGTAGCTTTATTATATAGCTGCAATGAGATTGCTAGCTACGACAAAGATTTTGATAATTTAGAGATAAAAAGAATTACTTAATATATAAAATGTGGAATCAAATTAAAACAGTATTATTATTAGGAATATTAACTGCAATTTTATTATTTATAGGAAGATTATTCGGACCAACAGGATTAACATTAGCTTTTATATTTGTTATTTTAATGAATGGAATTACTTATTTCTTTTCAGATAAAATCGCTTTGATGATGTATCGTGCTAGAGAGTTAAAGAAAAATGAGTATCCACAATTTCATTCTGTAGTAGATGAATTATGCAAGGAAAATAAAATGCAAAAACCAAGACTTTATGTAATTCCAAGCGAGCAGAGTAATGCTTTTGCAACTGGTAGAAATGAAAAAAATGCAGCAGTTGCTTGTACACAAGGAATTTTAAAATTATTAACAAAAGAAGAATTAAA
>OBEQ011481069.1_pt1 | contig 49324 bp, 55 predicted proteins | sample 1670901 | NCBI WGS metagenome assembly OBEQ01 (sample SAMEA104232315, study PRJEB22302) | groundwater metagenome | biome: forest; feature: aquifer; material: groundwater | place: USA | collected 2011-08-07 | depth 5.4 m
CTTTCGGGTAGTCAATATCAAGTCACCTCAGTTTCCTACTTACCCCCTCCTCCTGCACCAAAACCTTAGTTAATATAAAAATCCGAAAAGATAGAGAGGAATAGTCGTTGTCCCGCCAAGAAGAATGCCATCTTTTACTATATAACTTTTCTTTACATTTTTGATCTGCTTAGACGACTTACCCTCTCCACCAATTTCAAGCGTTACACCACTTACTGTAATATCTCCTTTTTGTGCATAAAATACATGACTGCCGGCATTTTGCAGATTACTGATAACAAATAACTCTCTGAGTACTCCGGTAAAGGGTTCTTTCCCAATCTCTTCATTGAGTGCATAAAGCAGGTTGGTGTTATCCAGATAAATTTTTTCTGCGTTGCGAACAAGCGCATGCCCGGACTTATTAGTTGACTTATTAGTTAATAAGAATCGCAAGACACTGGCATCTCTGAGAATTTGAATATAATAGGCAATAGTTGTATGATCTTTTTTCAAGCTGTTAGCAATGCTGTTTGTGTTCACACTACCTGGTTGCGAAGTGGCAAAATAGTAAAGAATCTTTTTTAAAGTTTCAAGATTTTGGGTATTCAAAGAGTAAAAACTGCTAATATCCTCATAAATAATTTTATCAACAATATTACGAAGACTTTGTATATATGCCTCAAACGTTTCCAGTTCAAATCTGGTAGGGTAATAGCCTTCTTTTAAATATTCTTTTAAATATCCAAGTAATTTTGGTGTGGCTGAAATCTTTCTCTCGTAGGCGCCATGATTTTTAATCATATCCTCAAAGCTAATCACCGGATATGGTTTTTTCTCATTAATCTCTAAAAACTCACGAAAAGAAAATCCATACATTGTTTTAAGAATTGCACGTCTTGACATATCAGATTTACCTTTAATCAAATCAATACTTGAACTTCCTGAAAAGATAATTTTAAGGTTTGGATATGAATCATAAATATTTTTTAGCTGCGCATCCCAATTCTTATACTTATGAATTTCGTCAATACAAATAATTGCGCCATTATACTGTTTGACGAATAGATCAACCACTTCAATCAAGGTATGTTCTACAAAATATAAATTATCAGCGGAAACATATAATGCTTGCGGGTTATCTTTATAGTGAGTACGAAGGTAATGAATGAGGAAGGTTGTTTTCCCGACTCCCCTGGCGCCAATTACTCCTACAACGCGGCTATCCATACGGAAATCGGCATAAAACTTGCGTATATATGCAGGTACCGTTTCTCTGAGTAATCTTTGGTATATTTCAATTAATGTATCCATAAATTTGACTCCACTCACATTATATCATAAAAAAACTTGAATGCAATCAAGTATTTATGCACTGTACAGTTCAGACTGTTAATCGGTTCGGGGTTGCAATCGTTTTTAGAACTCGGGGTAGTTCAATTCTGGTTTAAATTGTGATATAATTGTAATATGAATAAACCTTATTTTTTCTGGGATTATAATTTAAGCGAAAAAAAAGTCCGGCGGCTATTGAAAGAGTCTGATCAGACAACCAGGCGCTTAATAATTACCCGCATCCTGGAAAGTGCTACCTATAGTGACGTTTGGAAGTATCTAAATCCTCAAGAGGTTGTCGAAATATTTCCCGGGCTTCAACTGAAACCACAAGTAAAACAAGCTTGGACAAAAGCACTGCATGCCTGGGGCTATTACCGTGATTCTTAACAATACTGAACAGGAATTCTTAAATGCCTTTTTCTCTTCATATTTGGGAAAAATCTTTTTCTGGCTCTTTCAAACAAACTTTATCAAAAAATCAGGCCGGAAGGTATTTAACTGCCCAATCTTTCCCGCATTGCCAAAGTTAACAATCGGATCGGGGTTGACTTTTAACTCAATTCTGCCTTAGTCTATTAATTAGACCCTTTTATAATATGAAGCCTGCCCATTTAAAGTTAGCTACCTTTTTGTTTATCTTCTTCCTAATCTTTTTCCTGCTCCCCTCCCAAAATTCAGTGAAAGCAGTATCGGGAACATTTTACGTTAGCATAAACACCATAAACTGTAATTACCCTATCAATATGAATGTGGACATAAGCATATCCACAAATCCGTATCCTGATCATCTATTAGTAAGGAGATGGAAGAAATCAGATCATGATGCGAATCCTAATAGCGCCCCCGAATGGTATCTTGCTGTTTCAACTTGGCAAAATGGTTACCCATCTTCCATAACCCTGTATGATCCTGGAACAAATACTGGAGTTGGCAACCAAACAATGACTCAGGGTATACTTTATTATCATGATGTTGTTGGATATTTTGGAAGTAATAGTGCAGTTGTATATGGGACTCCCATGATAGATACGAACGGCGGTGTGGTCAACAGTTGTGCTGCACCTACTCCTGTCCCAACTACTGCTCCCCCACAAGCCCCTACTTTAACTGGATATACTGACTCAAACTGTAATACTGTGGTTAACCATCTTTCCTGGCCACCTGGTGTAAGCGGAGCTGTTAGCTATACCCTTCATCGTACAGATGGTGGACAAGTTAGTGGTAATGCACTTAGTTGGGACGATGGAGCAATCGTAAACAACACCAGTTACACATATAATATCTATGCCACAAATAGTAGTGGTCAAAACAGCCCGGACTCAAATCCCATCACACTTAACCACCCTGCCTGTGCTGCTCCTACCGCTACTCCAATACCTACCCCAACAACCCCTCCTTTTAGCTATTACTTATCTAAACCCAGTGATATTAGTGTCAACCAGGGTGGAACTGTCTTTAATACTGTTACTGCTAATTTACTGCAAGGATCCAGTCAAAATGTCACTTTCACAACTCCTCCCTTACCACCAGGAATTTATTTAACTTTTAATCCGGGAAGTTGTTTTCCTAATCCTACTTGTCAATCCAATTTAACTATCATTACCAGCAGTTCTACTTCAGCCGGTACTTATCCGATTACAGTCACCGGCACCTCCAGTTCTGGAGTAACATCCTCTACCTTTTTTAACTTAAACGTCAATGCTGTCGCTACTCCTACCAACACTCCAACCCCTACACCTACCTCCACTCCTATTCCAACTCCTACTCCAACCCTTCCTCCGGGTGTAACTCCCCTTCCAACCGCTACTCCTACCCCCACCCCAACTATATTTAACCAACCTACAGCTACCCCAGCACCAACCTCACCACCTCCTACACCTCAACCTGGACCAGTTACTTTAACAAGTGGTGTTTCTTATTGTAATGGCTCCTCCCCGTACATTTATTTAAACTGGAGCAGCTCTTCTTATGCTAGCTTCTATAATCTATACAGAGATAATTCACCTTATGCTAATAATATTCCAAACTCTCAAACTTCCTATCCGGATTATAGCGTTAACCCAGGTACTACTTATTATTACTACCTAATAGCATTTGGTAATGGAAGTTCCACATCTAATACTTATCCTGTCACAGCGCGTACTGATTGCGCAGGTACTCCTCAACCTACCCCTACACCCACCCCGACTCCTACATCTGCCCCAGGCCCGGGAGGCTTTATTATGGGTAATCCAATTACTTATTGTGATGGAAGCTCGTCTGTTATTTATCTCTCATGGAGCCAGTCCAGTAATGCCTATTCCTATGATTTATTTAAAAACAATAGTTATTTCACCACTGTTTATACGCCCAACTTTACCGTGTCAGATTATGGTGTAACAGCAGGAAACACCTATACTTACTATGCAATTGCCAGGGACACCAGTGGCAATCCTACCCAGTCTCTTAACTCCACCAATCCAGTAATAGCCCTAAATTGTGCCGCTCCTACTGCTACCCCAACTCCAACCCCAACTCCACCGGCAGCGCTACCTGATTTAATGATCCTCTCCTATGGTATTGTTGCTCCTAACCCAGCATACGAGGGACAACAGATTACTTATTATGCTACATACTTAAACCAGGGTAATACCACTGCAACACCCAGTTGGAGTTATTTACGGATTAATCCTGATGCAGGAGGGCTGACTAGCAATTTTCAGACAGAAAACTTATTGCCAGGACACGCTGCTACTTTCTACTGGACTAATAATATATTTGCTCCCTCAGCAGGACAACACTCTCTGACAGTTTGTGTTAATTGGGACTTTGGGCTAATAGAATCAGATTATTCAAACAACTGTACTCCCCCTCTTACTTTTACTGTTTTCCCTCTACCCACTGCCACCCCTACTCCTACACCTCAAGGACCTACTCCTACTCCTGCCACACCATTTATTCAAACTTCCGGTGGAGATGTTCACTCTAATACCAGAATTAATACAGGGGGACAATAACAATTTCCAATATCAAATTTCAAATATCAAATGATTGAATACTTTGAAATTGGTATTTATTGGTACTTATTTGAAATTCACATGAAATTTATCTGGATCTTAATTGTAATAACAGCTTTCATTTTTTTACTGTTCAATGTCAACCTAGTCCCTACCCATGCCCAGTCTTGTTCTGCTGCCTCCGCATCAACAGCATTAGCTTCCGGCGGTTTAATTTCTGCTCCTTCGCTTGGTATATCCAGCAGGTTTGGCGGCAACACCTCCGGGGTCTGTATTATTGACCCCAAAGCCGCTTTTGCTCCTTTTAAAATCCCTTCTTTTAATGATTTAAAATCACTCTACTTTGATCAGGCCAAATCAACTGTAGCCAAGCAAACTATCAATGGCCCTGCTACTGATAGTAGTCTTAATTTTAGCTCCCCTAATAATCTTTATGACATCAAAGGTGATTTAACCATTAATACTGCCAATGGTGGAACAGGTAACGGCATTGTTTTTGTGGAAGGAAATTTAAATATCACCGGAAATTACACTTATGGAACTGCCTTAAGCGGAACTGTTTTTATAGTTTCCGGCAATGTTAACATCTCCTCCTCTGTTACCAGAGTAGATGCAGTGATTATTGCTGCTGGAACCATCTGCACTGCTATTGACTCTAACAATGCCTGTAACTTGATAGTCCAAACTCAACCACTGGTAATAAATGGCAGTTTAATTTCTTTAACTAACACAAGTCCAATTAAATTCCGACGCACCCTTTCTAATAACACTCAACCTTCGGAAAAAATTAATCATCAGATTAAATATCTGGTGATTTTAAGAAACACTGTTGTTTCAACAATACAAAAATGGAGTGAGATTTCCGGGACTTACATCCCTGGCCCTACTTCTGCTCCTCAACCAACTCCTACTCCTACCCTAATACCTACAGCCACCCCTACCTCTGGACCTCTTCCTACCGCCACTCCCACTCCCACTATTATTACTTCTTGTTCTGTTAACCCTACTTTCGCTGTAGTTGGCCAAAATGTCACCTGGACTGCTACAGTTACCAATCCAGTACCTGGTGCAGTTTATTATTATGTCTGGACCAGTAATCCAAACACCTGGGGAGGATCAGGCGGCAGCCCTTCTATTAATCAAACCTATTATACAGCTGGAACATATAATGGCATCGTCACTGTTACTGATGGTAAAGGGAACAGTTCTGGACTAGTTAGTTGTGGTAATTTGCCAGTTAATAATACTACTCCCACCGCCACTCCAACTCCTAGCGGTTGTAAAACAATTACTTGGTATGGTGATGCTGATAAAGACGGCTATGGCAATCCAGTTATTTCTACTATTGCCTGCACCCAGCCAGTAGGCTATGTCGCTAATGCCAGTGACTGCTATGACAGTAATGCCAATGCCTTTCCTGGCCAAACACAAGTCTTTAGTAGTGATCGAGGAGATGGTAGTTATGATTATAACTGTGATGGACAATCCACTCCTACATATACTTCTGCCATGGGCCTTTATTCCTGTTTAGCAACTACTAATCAAACTGCCTATCTCATAAGCGGCAAAAGCTGTTCTTCACTTGGAACTTTTACTCAATGCACTAATGTAAATCTTAAAGGAACAGCTGCTTGTGGCCAATTAACCACTTATACACCCGGCTGGTATCTTGATGCTGCGTGTACTAATACCAATTATTGGTATGCTGGATTCTACCAAACCTGTAATTAAAGAGGGAAACTATTTACCAAAATTACGTTTCTGGTTCTGATACCATACAATGGCTTTTTTTAGCTCCTGACCGTCAAAATCCGGCCATAAAGTTTTGGTAAAGTAAAACTCGGAATAGGCGGTTTGCCAAAGCAGAAAATTAGACAGTCTGAACCTGCCGCCGGTTCGAATTACCAGCTCCGGGTTAGGCTGACCGTTAGTATACAGGTGTTTTTCCACTATTTCTTCATTGATTTTATTAATATCAATACCGTTTTTTACAATCCCCTTGATGGCTTCAATTAACTCCTTTTTACCTCCATAATTTAAGGCAATATTAAGCTTAATCGATTCATTTTTAATATAAGTCTTCCGAATTTGGTTAATCAGTTGCCTGATGGTTACCGGCAGACCCTCAATCTCACCCAGAATAGTTACTGCCACACCTTTAGCCATTAACCTCTTCAGTTTTTTATGATAACCCAGACGAAACAGATGAAACAATCCCAACACTTCTCTTTTCGCTCTTTCTTTAATATTTTCTGTGGAGAGGGCATAAACTGTCACTGCTTTAATCCCTAATTTTGAGGCCTCTTCCATTACTTTTTCTAAAATATCAGCTCCTGCTTCATGACCTTTAATAGCAGGCACACCATGGGTTCTGGCCCACCTTCTATTTCCGTCCATGATGATAGCAATGTGAGATGGGATATTGTTCTTATCTAATTTATTAGTCATAGTTCGTGTTTACTTCTAGGAAAGAGGCACGTAAGTGACTCATTTCCGTCCATGATGATAGCAATGTGAGATGGGATATTAGATTTATCTAGCTTATTCATGCCGTCCTTTCCACCAGATAGTCTACCATTTCCTGCAAAATCTTCATCATAACTTGATCCTCTGTTATCTTAGGTATCATCTTTTTGGCCCTGCTTGCATATTCTTGTGCTTTCTCTTTAGCATTCTCCTGTGCTTCTCCATCTAAAATATCATCCCGAATCTGGAAAGCAATTCCCACATACTCTCCAAACTCACCTAATAGTTTAACCTGTTTGTCTTTGCCTCCGGCCAGAGTAGCACCCAACTGCAAAGGCGCAGCAATAGTATAACGGGCTGTTTTAAGCTTGGCAGTAGTAACAGGGTCAAGCTTTTTTAAATCCATAATTTGGCCTACTGCAGTGTCAACCAGGGTTTTGGTAAAAAGAGCCAGAGCTTTAAGCTTAAGTGCTTGATCAAACTTACTGCCTAAGATGATTTTGATACTTAAGAAAAACCCTAAATCCCCCAAAGCCATGGCCATAGACTCTCCCAGAGTTTTATACAATGAAGGTTCACCCCGACGCAAAGGGCTTTGATCCATAATATCGTCATGGACTAAAATTGAGGCATGCAAAATTTCATAGGCTGCTCCCACTGTAATAATTTCTGGATTTGGCCTGGCCTTTACTAACCCATATCCTAACCTAACTAATATTCCCCTCACTTGTTTGCCACCATAACAAGCATCTGCAAACTTGCTTGTTAGCGGCAATAGCTCTTTATTAATTAACCGAACTTCTTTGATCCAATTACTTAACAGTTTTTGGGTTTTTATATTAAGCTCTGTGGCAGTATTTTTTAAGTAACTTGCAAAATCCATTGGCTAAATTTAACATATCAGCCCTGTTTTTGGTAGAATGACTCTTCATGAATAACAAACTATCTTTGCGCAATTATAAATCTGCTGAAAAAAGGCGTGAGTTTTTAGAAAAAGAGTTAAATGTTAAACTTAATAACATAAGCAACTTTAGCTTTACTGAAGAATCTGTTACCGGCAGAAACATTGAAAATCTAATCGGCGCTACTCAAATTCCATTAGGAGTAGCGGGGCCGTTGAAATTAAAAAATAAAAATTTCTACATTCCTCTTGCTACTACTGAAGGAGCGTTAGTGGCTTCAATTTCCAGAGGCGCTAAAGCCATTACCGAATCCGGAGGAGCAACTGTATCTGTAGAAAATGTTGGTATCACCCGCGGGCCAGTTTTTAAAACAACTGGAATTGAACATGGGTTTGCAGTCAAGAAATGGATTGAAACCCATATCTCTCTAATTTCCCAGGTTACCCAGAAAACTTCTTCTCATCTAAAGCTACTGCAAATTGATCCAGCTATAGTTGGCCGCAATATTTTCCTGCGCTTTTATTTTGATACCCAGGATGCCATGGGTATGAATATGGCCACCATTGCCACCCAGGAGGCAGTTAGACTAATTGAAAAAGAGACCAAAGCCAAATGCATTTCTGTAGCCGGTAATTTTGACATTGATAAAAAACCGGCCTGGTTAAATTTTATTAATGGCAGAGGTAAAAAGGTTTGGGCAGAAGTAATCATCCCTGCAAAAATTGTCCAGGACACTTTAAAAACCACACCAGAAAAAATTGTGGAATTAGTTAACACTAAAAATCATTTGGGGTCTATTTTAGCTGGCTCAATAGGCTTTAATGCCCATTTTGCAAACATAATAGCTGCAATTTTTCTAGCCACCGGTCAGGACCCGGCTCATGTGGTGGAAGGGTCAATGGGAATTACTACTGCTGAAGTTTTACCATCAGGTGAGGTGTATTTTTCGATCTATTTACCGGCTCTGGTAGTGGGAACAGTTGGCGGAGGAACCCACTTACCTACTCAACAGGAAGCTTTAAAGTTAATGCAAGCTAAAGATGTGCTAGAATATGCCCAAATTGTGGCTGCCTCAGTTTTAGCAGGAGAATTATCTCTTCTCGCATCTTTAACAGAAGGCACATTAGCCAAAGCCCACACTAAATTAGGCAGGAAAAAATCATGATCGGTATTGTTTCGTATGGTGTTTACATTCCCAAATACAGAATCAAGCCTACTGATATTGCTATTGCCTGGGGTAAAGAGGCTCCGGAAGTAGAAAAATCTCTGGGAGTTTTTGAAAAAGCAGTTGCTTCAATTGATGAAGATGCGGTAACTTTGACCATTGAAGCTGCCTCAAGGGCACTGACCTACGGCGGGATCAATCCCCAATCAATCGGCGGAATCACCATTGGCTCCGAGTCTCACCCATATGCTGTTAAACCATCCTCTACAATTGTGGCAGAGATTTTAGGCATGGGTACGGATTATTTGGCTGCAGATTTGGAGTTTGCCTGCAAAGCCGGTACAGCCGGAATTCAGCTATTATCTGGCTTAATTGCTCAAGGCAAAGCCAAATATGTGCTGGCAATTGGTTCAGATGTGGCCCAATCCAAACCATCCGATGTTTTAGAATACACAGCTTCCTCTGCCGCAGCCGCCTATATTTTAGGATCAAATAGAACTATTGCTAATATTTTGGACTTTACTTCCTTTTCTTCTGACACTGCTGATTTTTGGAGAAAGGATACTGAAAAGTTTCCCTCACACGGCGGCAGATTTACCGGAGAACCAGCCTACTTTGCCCATGTTTATGGAGCTTCCAAAAAAATGCTGGAAAAAGCCAAATTAACTCCGCAAGATTTTGACTATGCTGTTTTCCATATGCCCAATGCTAAATTCCCTAAAGAAATAGCTAAAAGATTAGGCTTTACTGAGACTCAGTTAAAGCCTGGATTTATTGTCCCTCAAATCGGTAATCCCTACTCTGCTTCCTCTTTAGTGGGCCTGGCAGCCACGCTGGATGTAGCCAAACCCAAACAGAAAATCTTTGTTTGTTCGTATGGTTCCGGTGCCGGATCAGATGCTTTTGTGATCGAAACTACTTCTTTACTCACTGCCTTTCAGAAAGCCACTAAAAACAATGTTGAAACTCAAATCAAACATAAACAATATATCGATTACTCCTTAATCGCCAAAAATATATTAACAAAATATAGAATATGATGAGAATTAAAGTTGCTGGTACTGGTTTAACAAGATTTGGAGAACTGTGGGACAAAACTCTGTTTGATCTGGCAGAGGAAGCAGCAATGGAGGCCATTTCCGATTCACGATATACGATAAACGATATACAAGCAGTGTTTGTTGGTAATATGATTTATGGCAGATTAGCTGGTCAGGATCATTTAGGCGCAGCCATTGCCTCCAACTTAGGAATTAAAGGAGCCGGATTTAGAATAGAAGGCGCTTGCGCTTCCGGTGGTTTGGCAGTCCACTTAGGCCTCCAGTCGCTTTTGGCCGGAACTTATAAAAATGTCCTGGTAGTGGGGGTAGAGAAAATGACTGATGCTTCTGTTTCTGAGGTGACTTCTGCCTTAATGGGTGCCGGCTCAGAAACTGAAAGAAAAGCCGGGTTAACTTTTCCCGGACTGTATGCTTTAATGGCCAAAGCCCACATGACAAAGTTTGGTACTACCAGAAAACAATTAGCCTCGGTAGCTGTTAAAAATCACTTTCATGCTTCCCTAAACCCTAAAGCCCAATTCCCTTTTCCGGTAACTGAAGAAAAAGTATTAAACAGTCCTTCTATTTGTTCTCCTTTTACTTTATTTGATGCTTCACCTATTACTGATGGGGCAGCCGCAGTTGTATTAACTTCGGATTCCAGTAAACCGGGGGTATTTATCACCGGTTCTGCTGTGGCCACCGACACCGTTGATTTATCATCCAGGAAATCTTTAACCGAAATTGCAGGGACTAAGCAAGCTTCTCAAAAAGCCTTAAAACAGGCCGGTATAGAAATCAAAGACATTAATGTAGCCGAGGTGCATGATTGTTTTACCATTGCCGAAATCATGGCCATGGAAGATTTAGGTTTTTGTAAAAAAGGATTGGGCGGACAATATATCTATGGCGGATCGACTAAACTAGGTGGCAGTCGGCCGGTTAATACCTCCGGTGGTTTAAAAGCCTGTGGTCATCCGGTGGGAGCCACCGGAGTTAAGCAAATTGTGGAAATTACTGATCAGCTAAGAAACCGTGCCGGCAAAAGACAAGTCAATAATGCCAAGGTCGGGCTAACCCAAAACGTAGGAGGAACCGGTGCTACCGTAGTGGTACACGTTTTACAAACATGAGCAGTCCAGTAACTATTTGGCGTTCACATAAAACACTAAGTGCTTATTTAAATAAGACAGGTAGGCTTGTTGTTTGGACCAAAATTTTTGTCGCTCCTTCCGGTTTTGAACACCAAATCCCCTATCTTGTAGGAATTATTCAATTTGAAGATGGAATCCGTTTGCCTCTTCAAATTGTGGACTGTGAAGAAGAAAATCTAAAACCTAACCAAAAAGTAGTTACAGTTATTAGAAAAATCGGTAAGGCCAAATCTGAAGATGTCATTGAATACGGCATCAAAGTCAAACCAGTATGATCAAAATCTCAGTGCCAGGAAAAGTGCATCTGATTGGTGAACATACTGTAGTTTATGGAAAACCGGCGCTGATTTCTGCAATAAGTTTAAGAGTTTATCTGACAATTGGCAAAAAAATGGCTGATTACACGTTCAAAACAGAGCTGCCGAAAGGTACAGGACTAGGCTCCTCAGCAGCTGTCTCGGCTGCCGTTATTGCGGCAATGTTAACCTATTTTAAAGTCAATTGGGATAAAGATTTAGTAAATAAGCTGACATTTGAGGCGGAAAAAATATTTCATGGCAAGCCTTCCGGAGGAGATAACACGACTGTTATTTTTGGTGGGATTATTAATTTTCAAAATGGTGTCTCCTCCCCGATTAAATCAAAACTGCAAAAATTGGTGTTAATCAATTCCGGAGAACCTGCTGAAACCACTAAAGAAATGCTCGGGGTTGCTAAGCCAAACATTAACTCCATCTTAGACAGTCAGGAAAAGCTCACTCAACAAATGGAGCTGGCATTAAAACAGGGAGATGATTTAAGAGAAATTATTAAAAAAGCAGAAAAGAATTTAGAAAAAATCGGAGTGGTTGGTAAAATTGCCAAAAAAATTGTTCGTGATATTGAAAATTTAGGTGGAGCTGCTAAAATTTCCGGAGCAGGTGGACTAAGAAAAGGCTCAGGTATGCTTCTTTGCTACCATAAAAATCCGAAAAAAATATTAGATTATGCTAAGAAAAATGATCTACCCTCTTTTAATATAAAACTCGGCGCTGAAGGTTTAAAGCTCAGATCTTGACAAAATGTACAGACTATTGTACATTTTACCATTATGAGTACTTTTATTTCAGTTTCCGATGCTAGAAACAACCTGCCTGGCCTGGTTGATAAGGTTAGTAAAACCATGGAAAGAGTAACCATCACAGTCCATGGCCAACCAACAGCTACTTTAATCAGCAATGAGGAACTGGAATCTATACTGGAAACGGCTGAAATCCTAACAATCCCTAATATTAAGAAAGATCTTGAAAAAAGCAGGAAACAATTTAAAAAGGGCGAGTTTGTACTCCTGTCCGATCTTAAATAAATGAAAGTTGCGCTTTCCAAAGACGCTCAAAAACAATACAAGCGTCTCCCCCCACAGGAACAGAAAAAAGTAAATAAAAGACTTATGGAATTAGAACAAAATCCTCTAATAGGTAAAAGGCTAACAGGAGAAATGCAAAGGTTTTATTCTCTTAGGGCCTGGCCTTATCGTATTTTTTATGAAATAAATATACTTGAAAAAAGAATTGAAATTCATAAAATACGTCATAGACAAGGAGCATATAAATGAAAAGGATTATTGTTTCCGCCCCTGGAAAATTGATGCTTTTGGGAGAACATGCTGTGGTTTATGGCAAGCCCTGTTTGGTTACCGCAGTTAACCAACGAATGCAGGCCACTGTTGAGCTAACTGATACACCATTTTTCCAGCTTGAAGCACCGGATGTGAATGTCACTGGCTATAAAAAGCCAATGGAGAGCTTAGGAAAAGGAGATATTCCTAAAGGTGCTAAGTTTGTAGAAATAGCCTTAAAAAACTTTATTAGCCACATAAGGGGACGCCTTGCGTGGCTAGGAGGCATAAAAATTACCACCAGATCTGAATTCTCTTCTCAATTCGGCTTTGGTTCCTCATCTGCTTCCACTGTTTGTGTAATTATGGCCTTATTTGCATTTTTAAATGATGATTTAGCCTATAAGCAAAGCTTGCAAGCAAATCTTAAAAAAGAAATTTTTAAGATTGCTTTTAAAACCGTCTTGGATATTCAGGGGAAAGGATCCGGATTTGATGTAGCCGCTGCAATTTATGGTGGCACTCTCCATTTTATAGCCGGAGGGAAGTTAATTAAACCTCTTAATATAGCTAATTTACCACTTATCATCGGCTACACCGGAGTTAAAGCCGATACTATAACCTTAGTCAATCAGGTCAGTGATTTGGCTCAGAAATATCCGGAAATAGTTGACAATATTTACAGCCAAATACTTTTGTTAGTAGAAATTGCCAAAAAGGGGCTGGAAAAGAACAGGCTGGAAGAAGTAGGAGAGGTGATGAATATTAATCAAGGTTTCCTCGCTTCTTTGGGAGTAAGCTCAGACAGATTATCCAGTTTAATCTATGCAGCCAGAAATGCCGGAGCATATGGAGCCAAACTTTCTGGTGCCGGTGGCGGAGATTGCATGATTGCCCTGGCTCCTCCAGCCAAAGTATCTGCTGTAAAAAAAGCTATTACTGCAGCCGGCGGACAAATCATCGATATTGAAGTTAATGCAGAAGGAGTAAAAGTTATATGAAAGCCACAGCCATTGCTCCATCCAATATAGCTTTTACCAAATACTGGGGCAGAAAAGATGAAAAACTAAGGCTACCAGAGAATGGTTCTATCTCCATGAGTCTATCCAATCTTTTAACCACTACTACCGTGGAATTTTCCGATAAATATAATGATGACCAAGTCACTATTGATGGTAAAGAAGTAACAGAAGAGGTAGAAAAAGTTATCAAACAGCTTGATAGAGTTAGGAAATTGGCCAAAATGGATTTGAAAGCCAAAGTAGTTTCTAAAAATAATTTTCCTTCAGCCACTGGCCTTTCCTCTTCTTCTTCTGGTTTTGCAGCCCTAACTTTGGCTGCCACAAAAGCAGCTGGGTTAAATTTATCCGAAAAAGAACTCTCAATTTTGTCCAGAATTGCCTCAGGTGCTGCTTCCAGATCTATTCCAGGAGGATTTGTAGAATGGTTAGATGGAAATACTTCAGAATCATCATATGCCAAACAAATTTTCCCACCTAATTATTGGAAAATTGCTGATGTAGCAGCTGTTGTTTCTGAGCATAAAAAGGAGGTTCCTACTTCTGAAGGACATATGGGAGCTGAGTCATCTCCTTTTATAAAATTAAGGTTATCTCAGATGAAAGAGAAAAATAATTTGGCTAGAAAGTTAATTAAAGAGAAAAATTTTAAAGAGTTTGGTGAGCTAATTGAATCAGAAGCCTTGGAACTTCATGCTATCATGATCACACAAACTCCACATTTAATCTATTGGACTCCAGGGACTTTAAGAATAATGAAATTGGTATCACAGTGGAGACAAGAAAGCCTACCGGTTTATTTTACTATCAATACTGGCCAGGATATTCACTTAATAGTTGAGCAAAAAAATGTAGAAAAGATTAAAAATAAATTAAAAAAGCTAGATTTTGTCAAAGAAATTATTGTTAATACACCAGGCGAAGGAACCAGATTATCAGATACTCATTTATTCTAAAATAAATCCGCCCTTAGTTACCCCGGGCGGATTAATCAAGAGTACCTAACTACTCTCCCCCGGTCATGTTTTGTTCACTCCTTAACTCAGGAGGGCTCACAAAATCGGGAACTTCCAGTGGAGGAATATCTCTAGTTCGATCCACCACCTTTGGAAATGTAGGATCATCAACGCTACCTAGTACTCTTCCTTCATCAGGATCGTTTGCTGCTAGTTCAGATGGCTTATACATACATGACACTTCATCAATCCTTAGTCCTTCTATTCTATCCGTTGCCTCTTGCATAGCCCTTTCAATAGCTGCCTGTCTTGCAGGATCAAATTGTTCCATAAAATCACCTCCTTTCGAAGAATTATTCATTAAAAGAAATTTTCCTTTTTTAAAATCTCCACTGCCCCTGGTACCCAGGGAGCATATTTTTGAGGATTTTCTGTAAAATCTGTAAGGAAATCATGCTTGAATAACCATTTACACTCATAACCAGCTTCAGGATTAAGATTAAATTGACCGCTATATTCCCCTACTATTAAATGGCAGTATTCATTTTCGCAGTACTGATTATATTTACCAAAGTAATTAAAAGTTCCGTAATCTTTAAACTCAATTTTCTGCTGAATATTATATTCACGCTCCAGACAACGAGCACAGGCTTCATCTATGGTTTCATCTTTATCGTCTAAATGTAGCGGATGAGTATCAGCTGTAAAACACCAGATATTATCAAATACCTGATGTTTTCTTTTCTGTAATAACACTTCACCTCGGGAGTTATGAATAAGAACAGTAATTGCTAAATGCCTTCTACCAAGACCTGTATGACCAACGCTTTTGGGGATATATTCCTGGAAGTTGCCCTGATCATCACAAGCTAGAATAATTTGCTCTGACATTAAAAGAATAATACACTAGTTATGTTATAATCGTAAGATCCAAAATGCTCTAAATGCCCAAAATCAGAATCTCCCCTCTACCGTAAACTTTATCTAAAACGCAAATAGAATTTATTTTCAAGTTTCATTTGTCCCACGATCGGAGGACATTTGAAACAAGCATAAGCCTGTCCCAAAACAGAAGTGGAAAGACAAATCGATTTTCCCTAGTCTAAATTCCTGAGATATTCCAGTAATTCGCCGGGTACTAAAACTCTAATTCCTAATTCATCATAAATTTTTTGCAATTTATAATCCTTGATGTTAAATGTAATCAGAAATTTAGCCTTTGCTTCTTTTGCACCACATATTATATGAGCATCCTCAAAATCATAAGCATAATCTCCAAAATTATTTAATATCTCCTTCTGAGATAATTTTATTTTGACCTTTTTAAATTTCTCTTTTAAAACCTTTTCCAGCCTGTCACTACTTATTCTCAGTTTTTCAGTTGTTCTAATTAACTCCTCATGAGAGAAATTTGATATATACAGATTAACTGAAAATTGATTGATGATCAAATAAGAAGCACCTGTACGAGAAATTAAAGAGGATATTATTACATCCGAATCAACAAATACCTTTATCTTTGCCACATTTGTTTTCTTACTTTTGAAAGTGCTTTTTCAATTTTAGGAATACTTTTTAAATCTTCCTGTTGTGCTTTATAAATATCTTCATCCAAACCTGTAAATATAAAGGACAATGAATTTTGAGGGATACGATAAACCTTGCCAATTTTTTTGGCAATAATTTCTCCCCGGGCAATTAAATCATAAATGGTATTTTTGCTTAACTGAAGTATCTCAGCTACCTGTTCAGGCGTATAAACTTTAGGTAAATTTTGATTACTAATCATGACTAAATTGTACTAAAGACCACCAAAGATGTCAATACACTAAACCGCTTTGAACCTCCAAACCGGGATTGGAAAGTCAAAGTTATATCTTCCTATATGAACGCGGGAGTACTTCTGTTTCTGGAGTAATTTCAATTCTTGGCGCAAGAACTACATATCTGGAACCACAAAATTTAGATTTGAAATCTCTCATCCAACCATGATGACTCAAAATCCCATTTCTATCAAAACCCACAATAGAAACACCACTTCTGTCATAGCTTCCTGCTAAAAGAAAGGTCCAGTAAGTTTCATCTGGAAAATAGCCAAATTTATCTGCAAAAGTACCAGCAAAAGCTAAATATCTTCGAAAATCCATTCCATGAAGTTCTTCATCTTCATATACCCTTTTAGCAAATATTGCAGGCTGATTTAACATTTCTGGAGTTTTACTAGCACTGGCTATAAAATATTGATCCTCACTAACCATCATATTATTAATCATTCTCTCATAGTTAAAGTTTATATTAGTTCTTATTCCATAAATTGCGCAAAGTTCTGTCATTGTTAAATTAGCAGGAAGATAAACTAATAGTTCATTAGTTTGATCCAATTCCCCAATTTCTCTTTCTGTAAATGGATTAGTTCTTGTAGCTCGAAACACCTGAGGCAACTCTCTTGTGTATTGCAAGTTCATTTGCTCTTGATGCTGAACTGTTAAGTCTATTTCCACACCCAATTTTTGAGAAAAGATAACACTTAACTTTTCAAGCCTTTCAATGGTAAGAGGGCTAGGAGAAGGAATTTTACCCGTTTCCAATCCACTGATCCACAGCCTTAAAGATGTAACTGATTTATGAGAATCTGATACAAGGAGATGAGCCAATTCTGCTTGACTTAAACCACTCCTGCGCCTGAGGGCATGAACGGCTTCTGGGAAAGCGCTTCCAAATTCCATTACAGATAATTGTTGTTCCTGATTTTGTTCACCTTCAATCATAATCTGCAAATTTTAGCAGACTATAAGATAGAGTCAAATAAATAGTACAGAAATTAATATAAATTGAGGCTAAAATGGGGCTAATTTGATATTTTGTAGTAAAAAAGATACAATATTCTCCATGTACAATTTTAATTACGAAGAAAGAGAACCATACTATCTGGAACTGTTAACTTCTTTTGGATTGAAACCACAGGAAGTTAAGGTATATTTAGCCTGCTTAAAACTAGGTTCTTCTGCTGTTTCCCAGATTGCTAAGCAATCAGGTATCCAGCGAACTTTTGTTTATGATCTTTTAGATTCTTTAAAAAAGAAAGGTTTAATCTCAACTGTGGATTCCCCTAAAAGACAATTTCAGGCCGCTTCAATTGATACTTTAAAATTACTGCTGCAGGAAAAATTTGACCGCTTTGAGTCTTTTATACCGGAACTGCAAAGCCTGGAACAACCGGTTAATCGAACTAATATTCGCTTTTTTGAAGGCCGGGAAGGAATAAAGGCAGTTTTACAGGATACCATAAACCAACCAGCTGGATCTGAAATCCTCTGTTTTTCCAATGCCGAAGGTTTTTATACCAAAGAGCAGGAATTTGAAAAATGGTACGTTAATCAGCGCGCTAAAAGAAAAATCCACATGCGTTTTATTGCTCCGGATAATCCGGAAGTGATGTGGTACGTTAAGCAGGATAAAAAACATAAAAGAGAAACCCGGATTGTTCCGGCTAAACTATTCCCCTTCTCTGCCGAAGTAGATATTTATGGCAGCAAAGTAGCAATTATTACCCTGGGAAAAGAAGTAGCAGCCATGATTATAGAATCAGAAGATATTGCTAAAACTTTTAAAATGTTTTTTGAATTGGCCTGGAGAGGCACCAAATAAGTTATGGTTCGACAGTTGCTTCGGGGCCGTTATCGCGGAAAGCATCAATAAACTCTTTAATTTTACCGGAATCTACGCTGGTTAATTTTTCCATTCTGCCCCAGGCAGTTAAAATCACCGGTGAATCCATACCCGGATGCGGCATCACTATTAATTTATGCGGCCCGAATTTTTGATAAACATCTTTTAGTTGCTTTTCTAAATTATTACAACTGCCATCAGAAAAAGCTTTTGGCATTTCTTGCAGTTTAGCAGAAGCACTCCCGTCAGACCCGGCTGTCATAGCCACTCCCTGAGCATATACTGTCATTCCCGCGAAAGCGGGAATCCACTTAACAATTTTATTTATGGATCCCCCGATCAAGTCGGGGGATGACATAGCGGTTTTCCTCCCACAGTCATACCAGATAATGACATATCCATGTTCCTGGGAGTGAACCACATTTCCATCCGGCCTTGGTTCATTATAAAATCCCTTAGTAATCCAGGAAGGATAATGATCCCCGGAGGTTGGAGGATTAAATTTATAATCGGTTTTTGATCCTTCCGGAATATGACTTCTGCCATCTTGTAAAAGCTTCTCACCGGGCAAAGGTTTAGTAGATTCAATAAACAGCCAGGCCAGCAAAGCTACTAACAGTATTACTATTACTGCAATTACAATCCATTTTTTATTCATTTGATCAGCTTGCAGGATATAATTTCGTATGAGAAAAGTCAATTAAAGATATTTTGTTGATTTTGGAATACTGAATCATGATATTGCCAGTATTTACCCTGATCTCCTGCACAGCGAGCAGCCTCAGCTCCCTTCTCTGCTCCTGGATGGATCTCAGAAAGAGGGAAATCCCGATAATAAAATTTAACCTTACCGGTATCAATGTATTCTTTTTTTATTTGACCTTCCGCTTGAGTATAAAATCTGCCACAGAATGGACATTGATAATCAGAAAATTCCACAACAGTAATTTGCGCATCAGTCTTTCCTGAAACAGGCAGATTTCCTAGATCCACTACTTGTTTATTTTTATCAACTTCTCCATTTCGCGGGTTACCATCTACCAAGTACTTCACTTTATCAGAAGGATTATTGAAGTCTCCTCCGGATAACAAAAAGTCAAAAGTATCTTTAAAGACATTATACGGCTGAGCTCCACTTATTCCGTAGCCATTGATAAAGAAAGCAGGGGTTCCATTCACTCCGGCTTTCGAACCATCATTTAAATCTGCCGCAACCAAAGAAGCTTTGCTTCCTGAATCCAGACATTGATCAAATTTTGCTTGGTCTAAACCAATCTTTCCTGCCTCAGTTTTTAATCCCTTTATCATATCTGCTTGAGTTTTAGGAACTGGCGCTTGAGGTTGGGCAGCAGGAGGAGGCGTAGCATTTACTGAGGGTGTTGCCTGACCTAACTTAATTACTCCCCCATGAATTAAAATGGAAATCGCAATTATAGATGAACCCAGCAAAACTGCAACAGGAGTGGTTAAAAAAGGAGTAGGACGATCCATTGTTTTTTAGTTTATCAGTTGAATTGATTTTGCGCAACAGGCAGGCCTTTTTCCAAAAGAATCTCTACTGCTTTAATGGCCTGCTTAATCATGTGTTTAACTGGGGCATGTTCTGAGTGCAGAAAAGGCTCTAAAACATATTTTTCTGCCGAACCATGGGTATGTTTGTGCTCTGAAGACTTTGTTTTTAGATTGCCAATTCCTAAGCGTACCCTGATAAATTGATCTGTTCCCAAAGCTGCTATTATTGATTCCACTCCATGATGGCCGGCAGCTGCCCCACCCAGACGCACCTTAATCTTTCCCAACGGCAAATCAAGCTCGTCATGAATAATTATTACCTCTTCCGGAGCTATTTTGTAATAGGAAATCAGGCTTTTTACCGCCATGCCGGAATTATTCATATAAGTTTGTGGCTTTACAAATAATAAATCTTTGTCATTCTGAGCGTAGCGAAGAATATAACTCTTAAACTTTTCTTCCATTTTCCATCCTTCACCATCCATTTTCTTTACCAACTCATCTATCATCTCAAACCCGAGGTTATGTCTGGTATTTATATAATGATCTTCCGGATTTCCAAGTCCAACGATTAATTTCATTTCTTCAGGGCCTCCAAAATCTTCTCATGAATTAATCCATTTGAAGCCACAATATTTAATCTATCTTTAGTCCAGGAAGGCTCATTACCCTCAAAATCCGTTACCTTCCCACCAGCTTCTCTAATAATCATTGCTCCAGCTACAAAATCCCAAGGGTAGGCATAGTTTATATAAAGATCCTGTATGCCTTCTGCCACCATGGCCAATGAAGCTACAGCTGATCCAAAAGAATAAACATAACCTATTTTTTGAATCAACTTATTTACATACAGATCCATCTTATATTGCCTTCTTACATTGTGCCCAAAATCCAGCATTCCCACTGATTCAGTCAAACCTTTTTTATTACTGACATAAATAGCTTTTCCATTTAAATATGCTCCTTTGCCTTTTTGGGCCCAGTATAGTTTTTCAGAACTGGGATTATAAATCACACCTAAAACAGGCAGATTATCTTCTAATAGTCCTATTGATATTGAAAAATAGGGAATTCCTGATCCAAAAGAAATGGTCCCATCTAAAGGATCAACCACCCAGGTATATTTGGATTTTTTATCAAGGTTTGTTTGCTCCTCTGCCAGAATATTATGATCTGGAAAATTAGCAGTTAGGATTTTAACTATGGCTTTTTCAGCTTCAATATCAGCATCAGTAACATAATCTGTGGGATCTTCATGTTTAATATTCTTCTTTTGCAATCTACCGGAATATTTTTGTATTACTTTCCCAGCCTCTAAGGCTGCCTCTTTAGCTACTTTTAAAAATTGATCTTCCATAGTTAGTCAAATAATCCTAGTTGTGGAGCTTCTGCTGTATTCTGCTCTTGTACTTTATCATTATTCCAGATTTTTACTACCCCATAAACTCCATCATAACCGGGATCTATTACTAAATCTCCTGCTCTATCCTTATCCACTCCCTCTGCTATTTTCGGCCCGGAGATTTTAGAAATTTCTGCAAGGTCTACTTTGGTTAAAACCTTAATTTCACCACCTAATTGGCTCACTAACTTTTTATACTCAAGTTCTACCTTTTGGCTTGTCTTAGCAACCCCAATCGCCTCTGCTATTACCTGATTTAAAGGCACTAACATTTTATAACCCGGCCTATTGGGAAAAAGGTTACTTTTTATCATTCCTTTGTCATTTGAAATTTGTAATTTGTCATTTCCTCGCGAAGCGAGGGTCTCAACCCGCTCCATTACCCCTTCTGTTAAAGGTCTTTTACAAACCGGGCAAATCTTGCCTTTTTTAGCAGTCTCTTCCGGAGTATATTTAACATTACAGTTTCTGTGTCCGGAATAATGATACTTCCCCTCCTCCGGATAAAACTCAATAGTACCAATCACTACGTCATTGCGAGGAGACATAGTCGACGAAGCAATCCCTTTTTGAGATTGCCCCGCCCCTTCGGGGCTCGCAATGACGGACGGTTCTTTGATTGCTTTCCATAAGCTATCGTAACCATCTGCTAAATTTCCACTAAAAACCGTGGCCTCTCTGCCTAAATTTGGCAGAGAATGGGCATCAGAAAAAGATAAAATAGATCGATCATCCAGCTCTTTTACGCGCCAGTTCATGGCCGGATCAGAAGATAAACCGGTTTCAATTCCATAAACATACGGACTTAAATCCTCAAAGCATTCTTCCAGGCTGTCATAACCAGACATCGATCCTAAAATTCCAAACCAGGGTGTCCAGACATGAGCTGGGATAAAAATAGCTTTATCTGAGGCTTCCAGAGCCATTGCCAGCACCTCTTTGCTGGGAATACCAACAATTGGCCTACCGTCAGACCCCAGATTAGCCCGCTTGGCTAAAAGCGTTTTCTGAAATTTTTCTACTGCCGCAAAAGAGGGCATAAAAACCAGGTTATGAATTCTACGACCCTTGCCTTTAAGATCGGCAGATCGCAAGCCTGCCTTATGAGTATAAATTGATGCTATTTCTACTGTGAGAACGAATTTTATCCCCGAATCTCCCCCATTTCCCTGATTTCCCTGATTCAAAAATCCGGAACCATCTTCTGTCAACTGCGACTTAAGCTCTGCCAGCCATAACGGATGTAAAAAATCCCCGGTTCCTAAAAGTGAAATCCCCTTTAGCTTCCCCCACTCTACTAAATGAGGAATATTTAATTGTAATGAGCAGGCTCTGGAGAAACGGGAATGAATATGCAAATCTGCAACATACGCCATGCAGGTATTTTAGCACATCATTTCTTGTATTGAAGCTGATACATCTCTATTAACTCTTTAACAGTAGTGGCATCTTCGGCTGTTTTGTCTTTCTCGCGAAACTTAATTAACCTGGGAAACCTGAGGGCATAACCAGGTTCTGTTTCGGTTTTTCCGGCAGTATGCACAGGTGACCGGGTAATTTCATCTGCTAACACTTCTATGACAATTTCCGGAGCAATCCAGACTGAGGGATTAAGCACAGAATTCACTCTGGCTGGTTTTTTATCAGTTTTAATCTTATCCGCGCGTTTGTGAACCTCTCTCCACTCTTCATCAGTTAAACCAGTGCCGATTTTAGAAACTGTCACAAATTCATCTTTGTCTTTATCATAAACTCCTACCAAAAGTGCCCCTACTCCAAAAGCTGATCTTTTTCCCTTACCAAAAACATAACCTAAAATTACACAATCAATGGTGTCCTGGAGTTCCCCGCTCGAATTACGTTTTAACTTGATCCAGTTAAAATTCCTGCCTCCGGCTTCATATTTAGAATCCGGCCTTTTGGTAATTACTCCTTCCAAACCCTTAGTCAGCGCATCATCAAAAATAGTTTGCAATCTATTTGGATCAGAAACCATCTCCCCTGGCTGTGGAATTAATACTTCATCCCCGCTTATCACTTTCTCTAGACTCTCGACTCTAGTCACTAGACTCTCTTCCATTAATGATTTGCCGTCCAAATACATAATGTCAAAAACAAAGGATCGAAGAGGAAGTTTTTTTTGCATTTCGTCAATGCCATATTTGCGGCGTCTTTTAGTAGTTTCCTGAAACGGTAAAAACTCCTCGGATTCCGGGTTATATGCTAAAGCTTCTGAATCAAGGATTATGGATTTTGCTTTAACCTGTTTTAAAACCCCCTCAATAATATCGGGAAACATTAAGGTAGTTTCTTCTAAGTTTCGGGAAAATAGCCTGACTTTATCACCCTCTTTATGAATCTGCACCCGAAACCCATCATATTTATATTGGACATGAGCCACTCCTCCATACTTTTCCAAAATGGCTTTTGGATCAGTAATCCGCTCACACAGTTGAGACCTGATTGGCCGGCCTACCTGTACATCCAAACCCTGAACTCCCTTTAACCCTTTGCTCCATAGCACCTCCCCAATCAAACCTAAATCTGAAACTCTATTGTAAGCTCCCTCTAACTCTACTCTCTTACTCCGATCGCCCAGCTTTAACTTGGCAAAAGCATCTAAAATAGTGGGGTCTCCAATTCCCAAACGGGAAGCTCCTAAAGGAACTCTGACTAAATGTTTAGCAGAAACAGCATCCATCTTATCCAGCAGCCCCGAAAGCAACACAATTTTCTTCTCCACTGTCCCATCCCCACTGGTTTTAGCAATCTCAGTTAAAATGCCGAAGACAGCAGATACTGATTGTTTGTCATTCCGAGTGATTAGCGAGGAATCTTCCGACCTAATTCTATTTCCAGAGGTGGAAGATCCTTCACTTCGTTCAGGATGACTACTGGATAATTTTTTTGCTACTAAACCTAGGTCTCCAACTTTTCCAAATTCTTTTAACACTTCTTCCCGATCCACTTCATAAGCTCTGGCAATAGACTGAGCCACTAATTTTTCACTCATCCCCATCTCAATCGCCTCATAAAAAGGCGCCACCCGTCCTTGTAAAAGATAGGACACCATCCCCACTTCTTCTTTTTCCACCTCTTTAAAAAGCTCCGCTAAAATATCAATTAAAATAAGCCGCGAAGAAGTCCCCTCCAGTTTTTCAAAATATTGCGCCAGTTTAGAAAAAGTCATAAAAGGATTGTAATTGATTCAAAACCTGTTGTAAAATACCTTTATGGATCAGACTCCCGAAGAGGAAAAAATCGGTAAAGAGGAAAAAAGGAGTGAATATTCTATGGATGATCCTGCCGGAATTCAAAGAGGCACCTTAGATGCCGTCGTTGAGAGATTAAGAAACTTTGCTAGTAGCGCAGTTGCAAATAAACAATTCAGAGAAATGGGTATGCCTGGTATACCTTCAGTTGAACAAGACCTGGATGGTTTGCTTACAAATTTGGAGAATTTTTATACTAACATGGACGCCGCTTCTTCGCTATTATTACCAAAAGGGTCGGAGATTCTCGCTCCAAGTCCGCTAAGTAAAAAAATGCCTGATTTATACCATACTGATTATAAGAAAGCTTTAGCAGAGCAAGTTTCTACTTCAGCAGGTAGGTGGCCTTCTTAGTGCCACCGACTTTTTTAATCAAGCCTTTTTTGCGAAGAAACATTAGTTCTCTAAGCACCGTATCATCCGAAAAATCCGGGAACATTTTTCTAAAATCTTTATTAGTCATGGCTTTATGACGATGAAGATATTCCATAATAATCATCTGCCTTTCATTTAAGGTTAGCTGCTCCCCTAGCCGGTCTTTAACTCTGGCATCCACTGAAATTCTTTGAACCTTTTCTTTAACCCGATTAAGTTCAATGGCCACTCCTTCCACAAAATATTCCAGCCAGGGAGATAAATCCCGCTCACGGGAGTCCATCACCAGCTGATTGGAAACCGATTGCAAAGTTAAATAATAATCCATTGGGTTATCATCAAAATATTCCTCCAGCGAGAAAAACTTTCTGATATCATAGCCATCCAGAAACATCACCAAAGTAGCTACTGCCCGGGCCACCCGGCCGTTTCCATCCACAAACGGATGAATCCTGGCCAATTCATAATGAATAATCCCGGCTTTAATTATCGGGTGAGTTGGCCTGGCCTCCTCTGAGTTAATCCAGTTGACCAAATCTTCTATTAAATATGGCACTTCAGCTGCCGGAGGCGGTGTATAGGATACTTGTCCGGTTTTAGAATTTTTAATCACTACCTGACGCAACCGAAAATTACCACTGGCTTCCGGGGAGAGAATCTTTTCTGTGGTTAGCTTGTGCATTTCCAGAATAGTATCAATGGTAAAATTGTAAAAACCTGATGAGCCGATTTGTAAATGTACGCCGTCAATAAACTTTAAAACATTACGATAATTGATAATTTCCTGAATATCCCGGTCCCTGGCAATCACTTCCTGCCCGTCCAAAACATCTTTCACTTCTTCCTCTGACAAAGGATTTCCTTCCAAATGAGTACCGTGATGAACAGTCCGCTCCATGGCTTCTTTTCTAAATTTAGCTTCCCAGGCAGGCACCAGCGGTGCATTCATTATCACCTCTTTAGCTGCTTCAACCAGACCAATATCTTTGAGTATTTTGTTGGTAATTGAGTATTTGGGAATGAACATTAACTAGATTTTGCCACAATTCCCGCAAAAAAACTACTTATTAGGTCTTAAGATACTCCTGCCAGGCCTTAATCTCTAAATCCTCCAGCTTTTTAGAAACTAAAGCTGAAACTAACAGCTCAGCCGCCTGCAGATTGGTGATCAGCGGAACCCCCAGGTCAATACAGTTTCTGCGGATAATAAACCCATCAGTCTGACTGGTGGTTCTGCCTGGCTCGCTGATATTAATAGCCAGATCAATTTCTTTTTTGATCAGCAAATCCAAAACCGAAGGACTCTTCCCCTCCGAAATTTTGTAAACCCGGGTGTTTTTAATGCCCTGTTTTAAAAGAAAAGCGGAAGTTTGTTCGGTGGCATAAATTTTAAATCCCTTGGCCGATAAATTTTTGGCCGCACTTAGAAAATCCAGCTTGTTTCCCTCTCCGCCCACGGAGAGGAAAATTGATTTCTCCGGCAGTTTAAAACCAACTGAAAGCAACGCTTTTAAATACGCTTCCGGCAAATCCGTTCCAAAACAGGCTACCTCCCCGGTTGAAGACATCTCCACCCGAAGCCTGGGATCTGCTCCTTTAATCCTATTAAAGGAAAATTGCGGCGCTTTAACTGCCACATAATCTAAGTCCAAAGTCTTATTCTCAAGTGTTGGATTTTTACCTAAAATTACCAGAGTGGCGATCTCTACAAAATTATTGCCGGTTACTTTAGAAACAAACGGAAATGACCTGGAGGCCCTTAAATTAAGCTCAATTACTAGAATTTTGTTATCCTTGGCAATAAACTGAATGTTAAAAGGACCTGTTATATTGAGCTCTTTCAAGATTTTCCTGGTGGCGGACTTTAATTGCCTTACTGTTTCCAGATAAAGACGCTGCGGCGGCAGTACCATGGTGGCATCTCCGGAATGAACTCCGGCATTTTCAATGTGCTCGGAGATGGCATAGATCAATAGCTCCCCATTTTGACCAACCCCATCTATCTCGATCTCTTTAGCGCCTTCAATAAACTTAGAAATCACCACCGGGTGCTTCGCCGAAACTTTAGTAGCCTGTTTTAAGAATTTCTGAAGATCTAATGATGAATATGCCACATTCATGGCCGAACCTGACAACACATATGAGGGCCTGATTAAAACCGGATAACCAATGGTTTTGGCAAATTTAACTGCTTCTTCCACTGTTTTTAAATTCATCCATTTTGGCTGTTCAATCGCTAGCTTATCCAAAATAGCCGAGAATTTATGCCGGTCTTCCGCCTGATCAATCGAAACAGGTGAGGTTCCCAGTATTTTCATTCCTGCCTTAAAACATTGTAGCGCCAAATTATTTGGTATCTGACCCCCAAATCCCAAAACCAAACTACCGCCTTCAATATCATAAATATCAGAAACCCGCTCAAAAGTTAATTCATCAAAATAAAGTTTATCAGCCATATCATAATCAGTGGAAACTGTTTCAGGATTACAGTTGATAATTATCGTCTCCATTCCGTTTTGCCTTAAGGTCGCAGCAGCTGTTACAGAGCACCAATCAAATTCCACCGAAGAACCAATTCTATATGGCCCTGAACCCAAAACAATTGCCTTCTCTTTTCTAGACTCTAGACTCTCGACTCTTGACTCTACCTCTGATTCCTCTCCATGATAAGTTAGATATAAGTAATTGGTTTTGGCCGGATACTCTGCTGCCAGAGTATCGATATGTTTTACATAAGGCACTATTTTGTGCTTTTTTCTAAAATCTCTTATTTCCTGTTCTGTCTTTCTAAATGCTTTAGCAATTAGCTTATCCGAAAATCCCAATTGCTTTGCTTTTTTGACTGTCTGTAGACTGATACCTGTAGACTGTAGACTTTTTTCAAACTCCACCATCTGCTTAATCTGATGCAAAAACCACCTGTCTATTCCGGTTGCCAGATAAATACTATCTACTGACTCACCCTCCGCAAACCTTTGGGATATTATAAAAATTCTCTCAGTGGAAGGAGTTAGTTTGGTCTCATCGATTCCATCAGCTAACAATCCATCCTGTCCTATTTCCAAACTTCTGATGGCTTTTTGCAAAGCCTCCGGAAAACTTCTGCCGATGGCCATTACTTCTCCCACAGATTTCATTTCCGAACCAATACTGTCTTTAACCCCGGCAAACTTCTGCAGATCCCATCTGGGTATTTTTACCACAAGATAGTCCAAACTAGGCTCAAAAAAGGCTGAGGTAGACAAAGTGACAAAATTTTTAAGTTCCGGCAATTTGTATCCCAGTCCAATCTTGGCAGCAATATAGGCCAGAGGGTATCCAGTGGCTTTGGAGGCCAGGGCTGATGAGCGGGATAGCCTGGCATTAACTTCAATTACTCTATAATCATTATTGACAGGGTTTAAGGCAAACTGAATATTACATTCACCAACAATCCCTAAATGTTCAATAACCTGAAGAGATAATTTGCGCAAAAAATGGTACTGGTAATTATTTAAAGTTTGAGACGGAGCCACCACAATACTTTCTCCGGTGTGAATCCCTAAAGGATCCAGATTTTCCATATTACAAACCGTGATTTTATTTCCCAAACTATCCCTGACTATTTCATATTCTATTTCTTTCCAGTGTTTTAAATATTCTTCAACCGCCACCTGCGGGCTGTGCCTTAAGGCATTTGCTAAAACCTTCTCCAGCTCTTTTTGATCCTGTACTACCGAAGATCCCAGTCCTCCTAAACTAAAACCGGATCTAACCAGTAAGGGAAACCCTAACTTTTGACCAATTTTTAATCCTTCTTTAACTGATCTGGCAAAACCACCTTTGGGAACTTTTATGTTAATCTCTGCCAGAGTTTTAGCAAACAGCTCCCGGTCTTCTGTGATCTCAATAGATTTGACCGGTGTTCCCAAAACTGCTAGGTGATATTTTTGCAAAACTCCTTTTTTGCCCAAAGCCAGGCCGCAATTTAAGGCAGTTTGTCCCCCAAAAGACAGCATCAAGCCGTCCGGTCTTTCTTTGGCGATAACTTTTTCGACAAAATACGGGGTAACGGGTAAAAAATAAACTTTGTCAGTCAGATTTTGTGAAGTTTGAATTGTGGCAATATTAGGGTTAATCAAAACTGTCTCGATACCCTCTTCTTTTAAAGCTTTTAAAGCTTGTGAACCAGAGTAATCAAACTCTCCTGCTTCGCCAATTTTTAATGCGCCGGAACCTAAGACCAGTATTTTTTTCATCATATTGACTCCAAAAACTCATCAAATAAAAAGCCTCCATCAGTTGGACCAGGGCTAGCTTCCGGATGAAACTGCACTGCCAGAAAAGGCTTTTTCTTGTGCCTGATTCCCTCATTAGTACCGTCATTTAAATTAACAAACCACTCGTCCCAATCGCTGCCAAGAGATTTCATATCAACTGCAAATCCGTGATTTTGGGAAGTAATTATCGCTTTACCAGTGGACTTATCTATCACCGGCTGATTTTGTCCCCGGTGTCCAAACTTTAATTTAAAGGTATTACCTCCGGCTGCCAATGCCAGTATTTGTGACCCCAAACAAATTCCCAGAGTAGGAATCCCCTTTTTTAAAACTGCTGCGACATTTTTAATAGTTTCTTTAGCCTGCTTTGGGTCTCCCGGGCCATTGGAAATAAATACCCCATCAAAATCAAAATCTGCTTTTAGCGGATTAAAATCCCAGGGCACTCTGGTAACTTTAACTCCTCTTTTAACCAAACTCCTGATGATATTTTCTTTGGCTCCGCAATCAATCAGAATAATATTCTTCTTTTTTACCCTGAGCGAAGTCGAAGGGCCCTTCCCATAAACTTCTACTTTATCTACACTTACATTAGATAAAACATTCTCGCTATTTGGATCGTATTGTCTGCTAGCTGAAGACTGATGACTGATGACTATTTTCCCCAGCATCACTCCATGTTCTCTTAATTTCCTGGTCAACTGCCTGGTATCTATTCCTTGCAAAGCCGGGATCCTTTCATCTGACAACCACTGACCTAAGCTTTTCTCAGATTCAAAATGAGAAGGCTGATCTATATAATTTTGAACAATTACAGCTTTAACCTGAATCTTTTTTGATTCCCAAAATTCTTTAGGCGGAACGCCATAACTGCCTACCAAAGGATAAGTTAACACTAAAATCTGGCCATAATATGAGGGATCGGTTAAAGATTCCGGGTAACCAACCATCCCGGTATTAAAAACTACTTCACCTGAAGTATTACCCTCTGCACCAAAACTTTCTCCTAAAAAAACTGTCCCGTCGGACAGAGTTAATTTCCCTTGCATAATTTGTCCTTTTATTTAAAGTCTACCCAAAAGCAACGCTATAACTGCTTCTCTAATATAAAGACCATTCCTGGCCTGGGCAAAATAAACTGCTTTAGGGCTGGAATCTAAGTTAGGATCAAGCTCATCTACTCTGGGTAGTGGATGTATGATAATGGCATGATCAGGTATCACTTTAGCTGTATTAGCAGTAACCTGAAAATTATATTTTTTAGTATCTCCTTTAATATATTCTTTGGGAATTCTGCCTACAGAAACAATATCTGGCTTAATCTCTGCTAATGTTTTATCAAGGTTTTTCATATTAATGACCACATCTTGATAATCTTTATTTCTAAATTCTTTGGGCATTTCCAGTCCTTTTGGTGAAACCCCATAAAATTTATTACCAGCAAATTGCGATAAAGCAGAGAATTGACCATGAAAGGTTCTGTAATGCAAAGGGTCTCCTACAAAAGCTATTTTTAAGTTATCTAATCTTTTAAAGGTTTTCAAAATAGTATACATATCTAAAAGTGTTTGTGTAGGATGACTATTAGGACCATCTCCAGCGTTAATTACCGGTATATCAGCAATATCTGCAGCCTTCCTGGCTGATCCAGCTTCAGGATGCCTGATAATCATCACATCTGCATAAGCCATCATTATTCGAATTGTGTCTGCAAAGGTTTCACCTTTGTGGATTGAGGTTAACTCAGGATCATTAAATCCTATTAAACCCATGCCTATTTTTTGAGCTGCTGATGAGAAAGATTGTTGAGTTCTGGTAGAAGGCTCAAAAAAAAGTGTAGCTGCTATTTTACCCTGGGCTATTGTGTAGTTTGATCTATCACTTTTAGTAAAAGCTGGATCAAATTTCCTGGCTATCTCCAGAACAGAGAGAATTTCTTCCTTTGTAAAATCATTTATATCTATTAAATCTCGACCTTTAAATTTTAAATTAGCCATTTTTTTTCAAAAAAAATCCGCCCCCTAGGCGGATAAAATTTGATATTTAAACTGATATTTAACTCCGTAAACTCGCATAACCTTTGTTAAGTTTACTCACATCCCCCTTATCTGTCAATCCCCTCTCTTCATTTTGTTCTTTTCCATGTAACTGGTATACCAACTATAGCTTCCTCCCAATACTTTTGCGATCAGATCAATTCCCAGTTCTGCTGTTTTTCCGTCTACATCAGTTAATGGATTATACTCATCAATATCAATTCCTACTACATTACAATGTTTACCAATATACTCTGTAATGGTAGTAATTTCTCGGTAGGTCAGTCCTGCTTTATTTGGCATCCCCACACCAGGAGCATATAGTTCATCAATTACATCCAAATCCAGACTAACCCAGATATTATTTACCTGCTTGGAAAGAGTATTTATGCGCTCAAATAAAGGTTTCAATCCATCTGATAACATATCAAAAGTTTTAAAACACTGTAATTTTTCCTTTTCAATCAACTCCAGCTCTCCTGGATCAAAATCATTACCTCCAATATGCAACATATTCTCTTTTGCAATCTTAGTTTTTGCTTTATAAACATTAGTAAGCTTACTATCTCCAAATCCCATTAAAGCCGCCAAAGGCATACCATGAATATTTCCGGTCAGTGTAGTTTTTACGGTATTCATATCACCATGAGCATCTAAATAAATCAGCCCCAGCTGACCATCAAGAGCAACTGATGCTCCTGAAATAACTCCTAAACAAAGCGAATGATCACCCCCTAAAGCCACAACTTTTTCTTCTTTTTGAACTGCTTGGAACGTAGTTTTCGCAGATACTTCTGATACCCTAAGGATTTCTTTAAGATACTTTAGTTTAGGATTACCAACTTTTAAAGATTTTCTTGGCCGACATTCGATATTACCTTTATCAGTAACAGTAAAACCCACCTGGGTTAATTTTTCTGCAATCTTTTGATATCTAAAAGCATTAGGACCAATATCTACACCTAAATTTTCCGCACCTAAATCAAGTGGTATACCTAAGATGGTTACTTTTTTCATCAGATTATTTTAACAGATAAATCATTAGAGCTTTTTGGACGTGCATTCGGTTTTCTGCTTCCTGAAAAACCACGGAATTTGATCCATCAAATTTCTTCAAAAATAACCTGTTTTTTCTTCCCATACAAGAAAATATTAAACCTGGTTAATATACCAGCCCTCCCCAAAAGAATGGGTACATTCTCGTTCGGGTTAAAAACACAGGGAATAGCAAAAACCTTTTCATTGAATTTTATCCTGATTTTAGAAAGATGAACCCGAATTTCACTACCCTCATATCCACTCATAGGTTCTTTAGAAGACTCATCTAAAATGATTCCAAGTTTTCTAGCAGCGGATACAGGCAAAGAAGTGACATCTGCGCCAGTATCAAAAAGAAATAACAGCGGAACAAATCCTTGAGGAGATTCTGCTTGAAATTGAAGTTTTATGGTTGGGATTGTACCAAACCTTAATGTGGGTTTACTTACGTAAGGAAATTTTAACTTCATAGATAGCAATCATTCCATAAGGCTCAACGAATTGAACATAAGGCAAATCATAACCTCTTTTTTCAGCCTCTTTGAATGCTTGCCCTAAATTCTTTGAGGTAGCAACTATCTTTCCTTCCGGTTTATCCATTAATACATACTTACCTCCATATTTTTTCTGAAGTATTTTGTAGGTTATCTTTGCCATGGATATATTATACCACCTTAGGAAAGAGTATTTCACCATATGGACCAAGGATTTTTCCATCTTCAAAAACAGTCTGACCTCTTAAAACCACTTTTTTTATCATTCCAACCACTTCCCTTCCAGCAAAAGGGGTCCACTGACATTTAGTAAAAAAGCGTATAGCGTATAGCGTATAGCGTATAGTTGGATCAACTTCCACAAAAGTTTCTGGTTGCTCAGGGATTTTAAAAATTCTCCGTGGATTTGTGGAAGTTAGTTCAATTAATCGATCAATGGAAAGCTTTCCTTCACTAACTGCCGTAAGTAAAAGAGGAAGGCTGGTTTCCAGACCGGGAACCCCATTAACCACTTTTCCCGGAGTTTCTTTCTCCTCTTTAGTATGCGGGGCATGATCAGAGGCAATCATATCAATATAATCCAGGTTATCCCACAAAGCCTGCCTATCCTCTTCTGCGGCCAAAGGAGGCCTCATCAGGCCATATGGACCCAATCTTTTTGCATCATCTTCAGTAAGGAATAAATGATGACAAGAGACTTCACAACTAATACTTAACCCCTCCTTTTTAGCCCGCTTTATTTGATTAATTTCCGACTGTTGGGAAATATGGCAAACATGTAATTTTTGATTAAATTTCCTGGCTAAATTAATGGCTTTTGCTAAAGTCTCTCCTTCAGCATGAACCATGATTATCTTTTCCTTTGGCCATTTGGAGAAAACATCTGTCAAAGCCTTTTGATCTTCCATTAATAAATCTCCGGTTGTGTGATTCATATAAACTTTCAAGGCAAAAACTTGGGTCTTAACTTGCTCAAAATACTGACTATTAGTGGGGGTGGCTCCAAAATTAAAGCCAACATCAGCATAGATTCTCCCTTTTGCTAAATTCATCTTTTGCTTTAAGGCTTCCGGAGAAATAGTGGGAATCGGATTATTGGGCATATCTAAAATTGCTGTATAGCCACCAGCAATCGCAGCTTTAGTACCAGTCTCAAAATCCTCTTTTTGAGTTGCTCCTGGTTCTCTTAAATGGGTATGCACATCAATCAACCCGGGTAAAGTTATTATCTTTGACATTAGCTTAAATATTAGCTTAGAATACGACATATGGCAACCAAGGCAGAAAAAGAAAAATCATTTAAGCAGGAATTAGCAGAACAGTTAGTTACCTTGTCCACTACCGGATTTGGACTGGTGGCTGCTTTAGCCTGGAATGAAGCTATTCAACAAGCGGTTAAGGATTTTATAGAACCAAGAATTCCCGGTTCAGGGCTAATATCAAAACTGATTTATGCTCTGTTAATCACTTTCCTGGCAGTCTTAATTACTTACCAGTTGTCCCGTTTAGCCTCAAAATGGGGAGCTAAGAAATAGTAAATCTAACTCTAAACTTATCCTCTTTTTCTGTAACTGTGACAAAATTACCTGTTAGCTCATGTTCTGAATAAATGGAAAGTAACCAAGTCAATACTTTGATAGTGTTGGTTTGTGTTTCATCATCTAAGCGCAAGAAAATTATCCCTTTATGCAACTTCCCTTCTTTAAATATTAATTCTCCAAAATCTTTATCAAGGGTAATTAGAACTGAAGTTTTTTCTATAGCAAGTTCGAGTACTTCAAAATCTTCTATTCCTGGATTAAGTTCTCTGATTCTAAAAACCGTGTGACCCAATTCAGTTAAAAAATAGGCAACTTTCTTACCGATGTTTTCGTCTAATATAAATTTCATGGGCAATTGCAACCTGAGCAGGAAAATTTCTTTCTATGCCCTTTTTAGCATAATTTATTGCAGTTTTAACTTGATCCTCTGTTAAATCATAATCTTCCGTGATTTCAGGAATTGTTTGACCGTGCGCTACTAGATTTAGAATTAATTCCACAGTAATTCTGGTTCCCTCAATTGTGGGTTTACCAACCATAATTTTCGGATTTCTAACTATTCTTGCTTTCATATCTTTATTATACTACGATAAAATTAGTGAAACAATCCGGCCTGGCTCCAATTTTCATAGTACTACTTTTGGCTATCTTAGCTGTGGGAGTTGGAACATTTGTTTACCAGCAAAAAGCCACTAAACCAGTTGCCTGTAACCAAGAGGCCAAACTTTGTCCGGATGGAACCTCAGTTGGCAGAATTGGCCCACATTGTGATTTCGCTTCCTGTCCAGCTCCCAAAGAATCCACCTCCTCAGCTGACATGACAAACTGGAAAACATATACAAACCCCAGATTTAAAGTGAGCTTTAAATATCCACCAGATCTATTGATTGTAGTGGAGAAGAAATCTAATGATACTTATGATATATTCTTTACCCGTTCTGAGGCTGAGAAACAAACAGTGGAGGATTGCTTAAAACAGCTGGAATGTTATTCTTACCCTTTTGCCATTAGGTTTAAAGTAATTACAAAACCATCTAATAAAACTCTAAAAGATGTTATTTGGGATGATTCCCGGATGGATATAAGAAATTTTTCTTCATTAAATATTGACAATTTACCATCTTTACAAGAACAGCTGGCTGGTGTAGGTGGTTTAATCATTTATTCTACCTATATAGATAGGGGTCAAACAGTATTTTTTGTTCAAGTAGATACCCTAAAAGATTTAGAAAAAAATGTGACTCAAATCCTTTCCACCTTCAAATTCCTACCTTAACTGTCATTCCGAGCGATTAGCGAGGAATCTTCCAAGTTAGGATTTACACACCCCACCATGGAAGATTGCCACGGCCACTTCGTGGCCTCGCAATGACAATGGTTAGGAAGACATAATTCTTCCATCCTCAACCCTGAGTATTCTGGCGGAATCTAAAAAGGCTTGCGGGATATTTTCCAGCTCTACTGTGGCAATGATGGTTTGCTGACGGGTTACAGTTTCTACAATATGGGCCCGGTGGCTGGCATCCAACTCTGAAAACACATCATCTAGCAGTAAAATTGGCCGTTTACCCAAAATTTTAGCCATATATTCCAGTTGGGCCAGCTTAAAAGCCAAAGTGGCAGTTCTCTGCTCTCCTCTGGAACCATAGTGTGCCATATTTCTTCCTTCCATTGATATTGTAAAATCATCCCGGTGTGGTCCGATTAATGTAACTGCCGCCGCCACTTCTCTTCCGTTGGTCTCATTTAACCGCTCCACTGTTACTTCACTCTCCTGGTATTCGAAAGTAAACTCTCCTAAAAGTTTATCCAATTCATTGATGAATAGAAAAAACTCTTCCCGTTTTTTGCTAACTATCTTGCCCTTTTCTACCAACTGATCTGTCCAAAAATCCAACTCATCTTTTTTAGCTTGAGCCTCCCGAATTCTTTTTAAGACCCTGTTTCTATTGGTTAAAATCTGTTCATACAAAGTAAGATTCTTTTTATACCCGGAATCCACCTGAGCCAACCCTAAATCCAGATGCCAGCGACGAAGACTGGGGGAACCGGTGACCAGATTAATATCTGAGGGGTAAAAAATCACTGCCGGTAAATTCCCAATAAAATCCACTGTTCTTTTGGCAATTCCATTAACCATCACCTTTTTTTTAAAAAAAACTTCAGTATTGGGACGGTTAATTAACACCAGCAGTTCAGTTTCCGGATCAGATAAAAATCCCTCAACTCTGGCAAACTCCTCACCCTTTTTAATTAACTCATCTTCAGTTTCAACTCGAAAGGATTTGGTAGTAGAAAGAAGATAAATGGCCTCCAATATATTGGATTTTCCGGCAGCATTATTACCAACTAAAACAGTCGGTCTTTGATCAAAATTTAATTCCAGCTGGGCATAATTTCGGAAGTTAGTTAAATTTATTTGTTTTAAAAACATATCCCACCCCTCACTTCAAAACATCTACTTCCTCTTCCAGTGTCCCATTCCTAAAAACTCTTTGGTGCTATCTTTCAATTCTTTCCCGGGAAAGAACAAACCGGGATTTAATCCAAAAAATCCTACTAACATAATCAGTGCTCCCAAACCGATGAAAATAGGGGCTGTGCCAAATAAATCTGCCAAAACTCCGGCCAGAAAAACCGGAATCAAAGATAGGCCAGACATTGCTACACCTAAAACAGAAAATACCTTTCCTCTATCATTATCCGCTGTATTTTCCTGCAACACTGTTTGTGTGGGAACCAGGATAGAAACCATGGCGATGCCTAACAGAAATGATCCGACCACCAAAATAGAAGAAAGTGAGGGCTGGGTAAAAAAACTAAGCGCCTTAGGCTTATGGAAATATTTGATGGCCGGTGAAATAATGGGAGCAACTCCCACCAGGAAAAAAAGCAAACCGACAAAAATTATGGCCCTGCCTACTAGTATTCTTCTGATAAATCTATGGGCAATTTTTCCCAAAATAAGTCCCCCTGTTACAATTCCCACTCCCAGAGGAATAATCAAAACATATGAGGCCTCGGTGGCCTTAATGCGAAGGGTGTTTTCCAAAAATCCCGGTACCAGTACTGCCAAAATTCCAATCACCATTTGTACTCCTGCTAAAATTATGATCGAGGTTAAAACAGACAGCTTTCCTTTTATTAGCCTCATTGTTTTTACAATTTCAAAAAAACCGATCTGTTTAATATCTGAATATTTACCCTTTTTTAAAGCAGCAATCAGATTTTTACCTGCCTCATCAGGATTGGCAATTATAGAGGGAAAGGTCATGGCAAAAATAAAACCTAAAGCCAGCGTAACCCCTTCAAAGCCAAAAACAAAATCAATCCCCAAATGGTTAATTAAAGGTCCGGCCAGTCCAAAACCTATCAGAAAACAGGAATATAAAGTGGTGGAAAAAATGGAATTGGCAGTAATTAACTGGTTTTTTTTAACCACTAAAGGGATGGCGGAAGCTTCAGCCGGAGCATAAAACTGGCCCAGGGCATTGATAAAAAAAGTTACTATCAAAATTGCCGGATAACTTTCTTTTAAAAAGATTAAGCTGAAAAATAGAAGGGAAAGGAAAAAATTAATAGTCAGGATAATCTTTTTCCGATCTATCACATCTACCAAAACCCCGGCAAAAAGACCTAAAATTACAGCCGGTAAATAAATTGCAAAAAGAAGTGCGGAAACAGCAGTGTTGGAACCGGTTAAAGTAAATACCCAAATAATTAAGGCAAAATTTAGAGAATTAAAAGACAGCTGGATTAAGATTTGATTAATCCACAGGTTTAAAAACCCCCGGTTAGCGAATACCGAGGATAATGTTGTACTTCGACGTTGCTCAGTACTACCCTGAGTGTTAATCGAATGGGTTGATTTCTCCACCATAGACAGAAGATATATTACATTTTATGCGCTCTTTTGACAACTGGGGCAAAGGTATGTGCCGCGTCCACCCAGCTGAAGCTTTTTGATTTCTGTTTTACAGATTTTACAGGGATGTTTGTCCCGGAAATAGACATAGGCATAATCAAGAAAATATCCTTTGTGACCATCCGGATCGACAAAATGAGCTTTGCTGGAACCTCCATATTTAATACCATTTTTGATCACCCTAATCACCCCTTTATGCAGCTTCTGAAACCCCTTATCATCCAAATCTCCCACCTTAATTCTGGGATCTAACTTGGCATTAAAACAGGCTTCATTGGCATAAATATTTCCTACTCCGGAAACTATGGTCTGATCCATCAAAGCAACTTTTATTGGCATTGATTTATGCCTTAGCAGATTGGTTTTTAAAACTTCCCAGGTAAATCCTTTTTCTAGAGGTTCCGGACCTAAGCTTTCCACATATTTTTCCTGCTCTACTTTTTTGGTTTCAATTACTTTGATATAACCAAAACGTCTCTGGTCATTAAAATAAAGCTTACTTTTATCAGAAAAATTAACAATAATTCTAGTAGAACTGTTCGGCATTTCCATTTTCATGTCCGGAGTTGGGTGTCCGCCGATAAAACGCTTACCATCATCATAGATTAGTTGACCTGTCATCTTCAAATGGATTGTTAAGGAAATTGACGAACTTAAATCGACGACTAAAAGCTTGGAAAATCTTCTGATATTGAGTACCTTTTTACCCTGTAGATTTTTACTATCTCCAATAAGCGAAGCTTGCGAGCTTACGCTCTTAAAAGATCTAGGACTTAAAACCTCAATATCCTTAATAGTCAGTCCAATAATTTTCTTTTGCAGGCCTATTCTAATAGTTTCAACTTCCGGAAGCTCAGGCATAAAGGGATTATAACAAAATTAATATCCGTGCAGATTACTGGGGACAGTGAATAAATTTCTGACACTTGCCGCAAGTCCGGTAATAATATTTCTTTGTTGTTTAGGTTGTGAATAAACTTCAATAATAGGCGACTGGTCTTCATGAGGTAGCTGATGAACTGGTGGATGCTCAGCTTGCCAGTTTCTATTCCATTCTGCTCTAGTTGGATGAATTGTATGTTCCCCTACCTCAACAGCCATATATTAATCAAAAACCTTTTATAGGAGTTTGTCAAATGCTAGGCAGAGAGTTTGCCGGCTCGGGCTAAAGAAACTTTTTTACATCTTTCCAAAAATACTTTCTGTGCAGCTGGCACATTTTCCTCTTTTCCTGCCCAAATAGTTAAAGCTTCATCCTGCAAAGCCCTGCCATAAGAGAAGCTCAGTTGCCAGGGGCTGCCGGGAATAAGATTGATCTGGTATAAATTCTCAGTGGCCTGATCAGGAGTCTGTCCACCGGAGAGGAAAACAATTCCCGGAACCTGGGCTGGAACTATTTCCAGGAAAGTGTTCACAGTGGCTTTGGCAATTTCCTGATTAGTAGCCCGAGTGGGACAATTTTTACCGGCAATCACCATGTTGGGTTTTAAAATTAAGCCTTCCAGGATTGCTCCTTTTTCTTTTAACTGATCAAAAACCGCATTTAAAGTTTTAGTCGTTACTTCCTGACACACCTCAAGAGTATTATCCCCATCCATTAACACTTCCGGCTCCACAATCGGCACAATTCCGGCTTGCTGACACAAAAGCGCATACTGGGCCAAACGTTTGGCATTTTCAGTAATGCAGTCATCTGTTGGTATTCCCTCTCCAATAGTAATTACGGCTCTCCATTTGGCAAATTTCGCTCCCATTTTTGCATACTCAGCTAACCGAGCAGCTAAACCATCCAACCCTTCAGTAATCTTTTCTCCCGGGTGATTTTCCAGATCTACTGCTCCGGCATCTACTTTAATTCCCGGTAAAATCCCTTTATTTTCTAAATATTTTGGTATTGGTAAGACCACTTGCCCTGAGCTTTGCGAAGGGTCAATGCTTTGCCGAATGGTTTCATCAAATAAAATTACACCAGAAAGATACTGCTCTACCCCAGGAGAGGTAAAAAGCATTTTTCTGTAGGCTAAATTGGTATCCGGGTTCGATTGCAATCCAATCTTATCAAACCTTTTTTGGATAGTTTTAGCTGACTCATCAGCTGCTAAAATTCCTTTGGCCGGAGCCACCATCTGCAAAGCTATTTGTTTGAGTGTGTTAGTATCCATAGTTGTTTTGTCATTCCGAGCGATTAGCCCCGCCTGCATCGCTATGCGAAGCATTGCGGGCAGGGAGGAATCTTCCACCTCAATGTATTTGGAAGATTGCCACCCCGCCTAAATATGAAATTTTGGCGGGTCGCAATGACTTTATCTGTGCAAATGTTTTTCTATATTTACACCTCTTTGATCCACTGTCAAGGTAGTTACCTGATGTCCACCATCTTTTTCCTTAACTCCTTCCAGATCAAACCATTTATTCTCTGGTGTTATTACTGAAAAAGTTACTAAACAATTCTCCATCTTACCGGAAACCAAATCATCTACTGACCAGACTTTATTATACTTAGCCTGAGTTTGTTTGTCTCCTGACCAGCCTCTGGCTTCACAGGCAGCATTCAGGGCTTTACCAGCCACGGCTGCGATAATTCCCTCTTCAAATCCTCCGCTTCCCATCACTAAATATATCCCCTTATCTGTGGTGCAAGCTAAAATAGAAGGCAAAAAATCCCCGGCTTTAATCAGTATTAAATTGACCCCAAATTTCGCAGAGGCATTTATATAATGAGCATTTCTGTCTCTTTCCATTATTACCACATTGATCTCAGATGGTTTAACTTTAAAAGTATTCACTACTTCTGCTAAATTTTCTTCCACAGAATTATTAATTGAAATTTTACCTTTCAGTTGAGGCGGGCCAAACAACTTGTCCATGTAATCAATATCTGCAGGAGTTGGCATTAATCCTTTATGAGAAGAAACTGCCATTACTGAAATGGCTCCTGGAGTATTTAATTTAGCTGCTTTTGAACCTTCCACCACATCATTAACCATGTCTAATTTTAGATCTCCTGATCCAAACCCTCCTTCCAAAGTAGGCAAAGCTTCACCATATTGATGGACATGTTTTCTGCCCTCAGAACCTACTACCTCCATAACAAAAGGAATATCTGTTAAAGCAGCATACATTGCATCTACCCCAGCCTGATCAATTAATTTTTCTCTTTTAATGGATTCTTCCTCGGTTAACAAATCATCTTTGGAAAAGCCCTGTTCCTTAATTAACCTGGAAACAGAAATTGCAGTGAGTTCTGTAGCTCTTGTAAGATACTTTTTAACCTGATCCATTTTTGATTTCCTTTTCTACTAATTCCAAAATCTCTTTTTTAAATCTCTCTTTAGAGAATTTTTCGGCGTTTTGCCGTAAATCTGCTTCCTTAAATTTACTCTGATCAAACTCCTGCAAAGCTTTAGTTAAAGTTTCTACTGTTACCATTCCCGGGCCACCATACAATAATCCAGTTTTACCATCTATTACAGTTTCCAGGAAACCGCCGGAGGCCGGAGCTATTACCGGGGTTCCCACAGCCTGAGCTTCCACTGCTGTGATGCCAAAATCTTCATCCTCTGCCGCTACAATTAAAGCTTTGGCATTTTGCAAAAGCTTCATTCTGTCCTCATCCGAAACCCATCCGAGAAAATCTACGTCATTGCGAGGAGCGAAGCGACGAAGCAATCCCTTTAAATTTTCCATCTCAGGGCCAGTTCCGGCTATCTTTAATGGTAATCCCAATTTCCCGCAGGCTTCTATAATAATATCCACTCCCTTTCCCCTTGCTAATCTTGATAACACTAAAAAATATTCTTCCTTAACTTTTAACTTTGCACTTTGCACTTTTAACTCCTGCAGATCTACCGGCGGATAAATCACAATACTATCTCTTCTATAAAACTTCTTGATTCTGGCCTGCACATTTTTGGAATTGGCAATTAAAATATCCGGTCTTTGTGACACTTCAAAATCATAAATCCTCATTACATGATTGATTAATTCCCCACCTATCCTGGTCCACCAGTGCTTTTTATAATTAAAAGAAGTGGTATAGCCGTATAAAAATCTGGGTGGTGTGTGAATATAACTTAAATGTAAAGTTTCCGGCTTGGTGATCACTGATTTGGAAAGATGAGTGGCCGAGGAAGAAGAAATTACCAGATCATATTCTGAAAGATCAAAGCTTTCAAACATCATTGGAGCAAAAATTCTAAATGGAGAAAGAAGACGCGAGGCAAAGGGAAATTTCTGAAACCAGGAAGGCCGGATATCCCAATCCCTAAATCGTTTACCATTTTCCCCCATGGCTTCCAGATTTACATAAGTAGTAAAAACCGGAGCCTCCGGAAACATCTCATGTAAAACTTCCAGTACCCGCTCTGCCCCACCATACTCACGCAGGAAATCATGTGCTAATGCTACTTTCATGCAGTTTTGACTATTTCAATTAATTGTTCAAAGGTTAACTTCGTGGGTTTAGAATCCGGAGCAGAAGAAGAACCACACAAAACCATGTGATGAGATTGATGTAAAAACCAGGAAGCTTCCGGATCCTGCTTGCTTACTTTTTCATAAATTTCTTTGATATCTTTACTTGGTGCAAAATACTGGACACTGTTATATTTTGGAGTATACATTAAATATATATCCCCATCCTGTTCCCGACAGAATTCCCGGTTAATTACTTCTGATGTCACTGCGTAACCTTTACCAAATTTAGATTCAAATTCCTCTCTTTTTTCCCAATCTAATATCGCTTGCTCTTTTTTCTTTAACACTTGTAAAATCCGATTCAGGATCTCTTCCCCCAATTCCACCGCCCGTTTTGAACTATCCGGTAGATTATCCTTCATTCGGATAAAAGACTGTATTGAAAATTCATCAAACTGAGACTCCGGAGCTTTTCCAGTATCAATTAGCTGGTTCCATTGTATTAGTTTTTCCAGAGCTTTCTGGCTAATTTGATCTTGTGGAAGCACTTTTTCCTGATTTAAATATTCAAAAACTAAGGTTCCAGCACAAGTCTCCAGTCCTTCTTTATGCTCATCAAACTGCCCTCCGCCAGTTCCAATGTAAACTTTCTCATCTGACTCATCCGAGGCTGCTTCCCTGGATGCGGAAATAAATTCCAAATTGGCATCTTTAAACTGCGGATTAAATTTCCGAAACAACCAAATCCCTAAAATATCATCCAAGTGCGGGTTAATATGAGTGACTAAAGTCTTTGCCATAGAAGGATTATACCAACCAAACCCCGTCATTGCGAGCCCCGAAGGGGCGCGGCAATCTTTTTTATGAAAAGTGATAAGATAAATTCATGCTTCTTTTCAAAAAACTTGCTCTTATCCCTTTTTTTCTGATTGTTTTCGCCATTTTAATTTATAAAATCAGCCCGCTTTTAAAATCCTATGACTTTCTTTTTTCACTCTCTTTTAATACTTTTATTGATCTACTTATTATCTCTGCTTTAATTACCATATCCAGCTTTTTGTTTGTACTTTTTGTAAGTGTTTGTATGGATTGGAGGATTGTTTTTGGCTCTGCCGCAGTTGTCGCTGCTTTATCTATAATCCTGGGTGATCCGGCTTTATCCCTGGTTTTATTTGTCGCAATTTTGGTTAGTTTATGGATTGCCTCTTTAACCCTGGAAAATGGTTTAAAAAGTTACTTAACCTTTTCACCCTCTGCCCTTTTAGGTCCATCCATCCGGAATTTATCCGGCCTTTTGATCTTATCTTTTTGCATTGTTTATTTTCTGTCAGCCAACAGATTGGTAGCCCAAAATGGTTTTCAAATCCCGGATTCTTTAATTGATACAGCCTTAAAATTCACCCCCACTGATTCCAGTACTCAGGAACAACCTGCTCAACCCTCTTTAAACTCCTCCCAGATTGATCTGTTGAAGAAAAATCCTGATCTGGTGAAACAGTACGGTTTGGATCCCAATATATTAAATAGTTTAAGTAAACCGGTTAATGCTTTAGCACAAGGAACTAATAATTTAATCAAACAAACAGTAAAAGATCAGATTAATAACTTTCTTAAGCCTTATTTAGGTTTTATCCCGGCTGTTTTAGCTTTGCTATTATTCCTTTCTCTTCAATCTATAACTGCTATTATTAATATCCTGGTTAATCCGCTACTGATGCTTACTTTTTATATTCTGGAAAAAACCAACTTCATCCACTTTGAAACAGAAATGCGGGAAGTCAAAAAACTGGTGGTTTAAATAGTTGCTGGTGGGTGAAGTAATGTATGGAATACTATGCATTCTGCATTCCAAGTTGTACCTCCTATCATAACAGCTCGATGATCAAAAGAGCCTATTATAGTTGAAGTTAAAACTGCCACCGCTACTGGCGCACCAACTATACCAGCCGTCACCAAACCACCTGCTAATTTACCATGTTTCTCTTTTAGTTGTCTAGCATAAGTGATCGGAGAAGATAAAATATCAATGGTTACATCTTTTAATAATCTTAGCGCATAAAGGGTAGCCTCCCGACTTATGTCTGAAACATCTCCAAGATTTTCTATTTCATATGGTAAACGTCGTTCTGGCATATTGGTAAAATACTCCCCAAAATTCAAATTGTCAAACTTTTAACGGGGTCATTTCTCCCCAATTGGGGCCGGTTTTTAAATCAGCTTCAATTTTTTAATTCCTTGAAAATCTTTTTTATTTAAAGTGAGGAGTTTAGCTTTGTTTAAAATAGCTGTGGCGGCAATAGCTGCATCTGCAAATTCAATTTTTCTACCTAAATCTCTGGCTAATTTCCCAGCAATTTGTGCAACTTCGTAAGTATACGGTAATATTTTAAAGGGATTTATGGTCTCCAATAAAGTCCTTTCGTGTATCTCATCTATAGTACTTTTACCTTCATATAATTCTTGAACCGTAAGAATTGAAATTGCTAAATCTTTAACGGGTATTTTTTCTTCTATTTGCCTTAATTTTGACTTTTCAAGAGGTCGTCTGAGATGATCAATTATTATATTAGTGTCTAAAATTACCATGCATTTTTTCTTCTCTCAGAAGCCTTAAGTTCAAACTCTCTTCTTTCTTTCTCTTCTTTATAATAAGCTCCCCAATCTATATCCGCCCAAGCCCCTTGAGTTCTTTTTAAAACTTCAGCAAAACTCTCATCTTTATTTAGTTTTAAATTTAAACCATTCTTAGTTTTTTTATATTCTAATTTTTGTCCAGGTCTAATCCCCATACTTTTAGGTATGGTAATAACCGTACTTGTGCCTAATTGAAATGCTGTAACTTCACCATTCATATATATGATAATATCATTTTATATATATAAAATCAAGGGTTAAGTAAAGTCATTTCTCCCCAATTAGGGCCGGTTTTAAGATCAACCATTACTGGCACATCCAATTTTAAAGCTTGCTCCATTTTTTCCTTGACCATTTTGGCTACTTCTTTTACCGAATCCTCTTCACATTCAAATAACAGCTCATCATGGACTTGTAATATCATTTGGCAATCCATGCTGGGAAGATTGCCACGGGTTTCTGCCCACTGGGTCTCCAATGGAGACCCGTCCGCACTTCGTGCAGAACCTCGCAATGACGAGTCGATTTCAACCATGGCTTTTTTGATCATGTCAGCTGCTGTGCCCTGAACCGGATGATTAATGGCGGCCCGCTCTCCTGCTGCTTTAACCATCCGATTAGCAATCTTTAACTCCGGAATATAGCGCTTGCGTCCCCACAAAGTTTCCACATAGCCATTTTCATAGCCAAACTGCAGAGTTTTCTGCATCCAATGCGAAATTTTAGGAAACTCGGCAAAATATTCCAGAATATATTGCTGGGCCAGCTCATAGGGAATTTTGAGTTGACGGGAAAGCGCATGCGGACCCTGACCATAAAGAGTAGCAAAATTCATGGTTTTACCCACCATCCGCTGCTCCTTGGTTACTTCCATAACCGGTACTTTAAAAATCTTGGCCGCAGTCGCACTATGAATATCCAGTCCCTGTTCAAATGCCTGCTTCAAAGCTGGATCCTCAGAAAAATGAGCCATAATCCGAAGTTCTATTTGGGAATAATCAGCTGCCAACAATACTTTACCAGATGGTACGATAAAAGCCTGCCGGATTTTCCCACCCACTTCTCCCACCGGGATATTTTGCAAATTGGGATTGGTCGAAGAAAGTCTACCAGTAGCTGCTCCTTCCACATTAAAAGTAGAGTGAATCCTGCCATCCTCCCCAACTGAGGCTGGTAAAGCATCAATATAAGTAGAAACCAGCTTAAACAACTGCCGGTATTCCAAAAGTTGCGGGATCATTGGATGAGCCGGAGACAGCTCTCGCAAAGTTTCTTCATCAGTGGACCGGCCGGTTTTGGTCTTTCGAAAAACCGGCAAATTTAGCTCATCAAACAGAATAACTTGTAGTTGCTTTGGACTGTTGAGATTAAACTGATGTCCTACTTTTGAGTAAATATCTTTCTCTAACTGTTCAATTCGGGCTTTTAAGTCTTTCCCAAGTGTATTTAAAAACTTCAAATCTATCAAAATTCCGGTCTTTGACATTTTTTCTAAAACCGGAACCACTGCTAAATCTAAGTCAGTAATTTTAGAGGCGGCGAAGTCTGAGCCAGTACTACCCTCGTCATTGCGACCCGCCAAAATTTCATATTTAGGCGGGGTGGCAATCTTCCCACTTGATGTAGTTGGAAGATTCCTCGTTTCACTCGGAATGACAGGAGTTTTATACCCGGGAATTCTGGCCATTAAGCTTTTAAATCCTAGTTCCTCAAAAAGCTCAACTACTTTACCAGGATCAAATCCATCCACTTCACATTTTTTCAAATCCAGCTTAATCGGAGCTTTCAAGTCCAAAGTAGCCAGCTTTTTGCTCATCACTGCATCTTCTGCTCCCTCTGCTAACAGGCTTTGCATTCTCTGGGGCAAAGTTTTTAAATTCTCCGGCTGGTATATTTCCTCAACTGTGCCAAACTGATGTATTAGCTTAGTAGCGCTAACATCCCCTATTCCGGAAACCCCGGGGATGTTATCCGAGGCATCCCCGGCCAGACCTTTATAATCCCGCAGCTGATCCGGAGAAAATCCGTATCTAGCAACAAATTCTTCTTCCCCATACAACCCCACATCAGCCAAAGTTTTTTTCGGCATTAAAATTTTCACTCTGGAATTTATCAGTTGCATAATGTCGCGGTCACCAGTAATAATAATTACCTCCAGCTGATCTTCTTTCATTGCCTGCGTTGTCAGAGTTCCAATTAAATCATCTGCTTCATATCCGGATAAACTAAATTCAGGCAAATTAAAGGCTTTAGCCAATTCATGCACTCTTTTATACTGACCACTTAAAGCTTCGTCAGTATCTGCTCTGGTAGCTTTATATTGTGTATAGGCCTGATGGCGGAAAGTTGGTCCTTTTTCATCCCAGGTAATCACCATGTAATCAGGTTTTAAATCACTTAAGGCTTTTAAAAGCATTGAGGAAAATCCATAAACTGCATTAACCAGTTCCCCTTTGGCAGTAGTAAACGGAGGTGTCGCATGATAGGCGCGGTGAAGCAAAGCATTACCATCAATTAAAACCAATTTCTTCATGGGAAGATTTTAGCATTTATGGAGCGTCATTGCGAGGTCGCCGCAGTCAGATCTATTACCGCTAAATTCTGAGGAAATTACTCTAACACCAAAATCCCCACAAACTGAGCCGGGGTTACAATTGGAATACCCTTAAATTCTTTTAGCGGTAAAAGATGCTTCTTATCCCCTGTTATAATATAATCCACTTTTCCCTCTAAGGCTGCTTCCAAAATTTTATTATCCGGCAGATACTTAATTTTTTTAATTTTAACTCCAGGAATAGTCACCCGGCTAATCGAAGTAATGCTTTTTATTAATTTTTTAACCTCTTCTACTGGACGATCAAATTTTTCAGTTAAATTCCTTTTAACTTCTTCCATTATAGCTGGAGAAATAATTATTTCTATTTCTCTTTTTGAGGCCATGAATAGAACTTCTTCTGGTTTTCCATCAAAAAGTAAGGCTGAAATAAAAATATTTGAGTCTAAACAAGTTTTAATCACCGTGGATGTAATCGTACAGGTCCTGTTCAGTTTTGAAACCAAACTTTTTTCTAATCTTGTCGCCCTCTTTTCTAAGCTCAGTCCAATCTTTCTTGAATTTCCACTGACGATACCAATTTAGAGCTTCTTTTATAAGCTCTGTTTTGGTTTTTCTCTCAAGCTTAGCCCATGACTCAAGTTGAGCCAAAATATCTTGAGGTAGTGATATAGAAACAACTGCAGTATTTCGCTTTATCATTGTAATACCAGTATTACAGAAAAAGGTAATTTTGTCAACATCTTATTTTGAATTTATCTTCTTACCCTTTTAGAAACTCAAGTAGTTTAGGTTTAATGTTCTTTACTATGCTTTCATCATAATGATAGCTATATTTTTCTTTGACTGCTTTTGCAGTTTCAGAAAAGAGCTCAATCACCTTTATTAAAGCTCTGTTTATTCCTCTAGAATTATAACCGGCAGAAATTTCTCTTAACAAATCTAGTTGCTCTTCTGTTAAAAACTGCTCAATCCTTTTATTACTTTCGAGAAGTAAAATATTCGGATCTTCTAACAGTTCAAATAATTTAATCAGTGAGGGTATTGAGATAACTTCAAGTGCATGCCTAGCATTCCAAATCTCACCTTTTTTATAATACTGAACACAAACAATAGTCATATACCAGAAATCCTCAACAATGTCCTGAAATATTTTTTTAAAATCTATTTCTTCCGGCCTACTATTTAAAATTTTTTCTCGCTCACTACCTGTTTTATCAAAAATAACTTTGATAGTTTGGGCTTTCGGCCTTGAAAAAACAGAGTACAACTCTGATTGTTTTACCAGCGGTAATTCAAGCCTGAATAAATCTTCAAAAACAGCCGAAAAACCTGCCCAGCGATTTTTGTAGGAGAAGATAATTTGATTAATATTACTAACAATTTCAGGCAGGTGCTTTTCTAAATTTTCAGCCTCATTATCTTTAACTACGATATATGCTTCTAAATCCGAGTATTGGTTAGCTGTATAAATATCCTCTCTAACCTGAGATCCAACTAATACAAGAGCTATCACTGAGGGATTAGTTTCTAAATTTGCTTTCAGCCGGGAGATTACGTTACTGGCATCTGGCATTATTTGATC
>OBEQ011851093.1_pt1 | contig 49310 bp, 38 predicted proteins | sample 1670901 | NCBI WGS metagenome assembly OBEQ01 (sample SAMEA104232315, study PRJEB22302) | groundwater metagenome | biome: forest; feature: aquifer; material: groundwater | place: USA | collected 2011-08-07 | depth 5.4 m
TATAGCGCGTGCAATGATCGAACATGCCCACGATATCCACGCCGTTGCAGGAGGATTCCTGCAACGCGCCCTTGCCGAAGGAAGGAAGCGCGGGCTGCCCGGTGATCGCCAGCAGGGGCACGGCGTTGGCGTAGGCGCAGGCCACGCCGGTGAGCATATTGGTGGCGCCGGGCCCGGAGGTGGCTACGCAGACTCCCAGCTTTCCGGTCTCGCGCGCATAACCGTCCGCCATGAAGGCGGCGCCCGATTCGTGGCGCGCGGACACGGCGCGCGGCCCGCCGCGACGGGCGCTCCGGGCCAAGGCGTTATACAGGGGCTCCACGGCTCCGCCGGGCACTCCGAATACGTATTCCACCCCGGCTTTTTCCAGGCACGACACGATCAGTTCGGCGGCCTCCATCTGGACGGGCGCGGTCGCGGGGACGGCGGCGATGTTTTCCGAAACCGTGAATGAGGACACCTTGCTGATCATCTTACTTTACCAATTTTAATGGTGATTATCGGGACGTTCCGCCGGAATTCGGCGCGCATATAATTCTCAAGTTTGAAAGATGTAAACTTATTTTACCGGAAAGTACGCACAGATCGTAATAGAGTGGTAAATTCTTGCCCCCGCCATGCGCTTGAGTTTTTTCACTGATGCAGAGGTAATTCCGGGGTTACCTCCGTAATCGCCGGACGCCCGACCGATGGAATCAGTTCCATTGATAGAACTTAGGAGACCATGGTGCAGTGGATTGTCAATTCGAAAATAATGTTATCGCATACGAACATTTTTTGACATTCGTCATGATTTCCGACACGTGTCGGAAAGTTTTACGGAGCGGAGAGGCGACGCGGAGCCATTTTTCAAACCGGGAATTCCGGAACGGAAAAAAACCGGATGATGCACGGGAGGAACGCCGCCGATAAATCCGAAATGCGAAACCCAATCCGAAGTCCTGTCAGGTCTGAAATCCCGGTTCGTCCGGACCGGGGTCCGGAATTAATCGGGGTTCGGTGCGGGACAGGGCCGTATGTCCGTCAATTTTGCGAGCCCGCATTTACGTTTGTAAACGGCAGGGTCTTGGCGCGGGGAGGGCCGGCGGAAATGGGTCGAATCCCCCCATCGACCATCGGTTATCGGTAATCGATCATTGGCCGGTACGGATCAGCACCATACGCGGCGCTCCCGCTCCCAACAACGCGCCGATGTCCCGGATTTCCTCGTGTCCTGAAACCACCCGCCGCAACAAGCTTCCCTGTAAATCATAAATGCCCGTCGTCCCCGCGGACAGCTTCGCGTTACAGGATCCCGGTTCGCCGCAGGCCAGCAGGGATTGCCGGGGTCCGGCCATTTGCGAGGACGTCCCGGGTCGCGGGGAACCGGTCAGGCCGGTCACCAGCCCCCGCTTCAGGGTAAGGACCGCGCTTTTGGGCCCGGAAACGTTGGACCAATTGACGGTGCTGATTTGGTAGGTGTAGGTGGCCGTATCGTTGAGGCCGTTGTCCGTGAAGGTCATGGCCGGGGCCTGCGCCGGGGAAGGCTGATCCCCGTCCTGCCAGCGTTGGAATCCTTGTTCCATCGTGAAAAAGGTCGCGCCCGTGAACTTGAGGGTGTTGTACACCGCGCCGTTACGGTGGATGATGAAGGTCTTGATGCCGCTTTCCAGATCCGCGTCCGCGTCCCATTTCAGGGTGACCTGTTTGTTACCGTAGACGCCGGTGAGATTGACGGGAGCGGGAGGGCCGGAGGTGTCGTTGAGGGTGCCCTTCTCCATGTATTCGGCCCATTTGGAGGCGAAGGCGGGATCGGGGAGCCAGCAGGCCGCGAGTTTGTCCCCCGCGAAGGCGGCCGCGGGGGCGATGGCGCGCGAGGCCTTGTCGCCGAGCCAGGCGCCGGAGGTGTCCATGTCCTTGAGTTGGCCGCTGCCGGCCTCTTGCGGCAGGCGCGCGGCCAGGCCGGCTTCGATCCAGGGGATGGCGATCATGCGCAGATCATGGGGCGCGTGGCCGAACACCTCATCCGACCAGCCGGGGTTGGACGGGGTGTTGACCCATAAGGGATTGGGATTGACGGCATGGGCCCAGAGCGCCCCCTTGGAGCGCCCGTTGGCGAAGTAGGTGTCGTTGTAGCACATGTCCGCCTTGCCGTTGTGGTGGAGGATGGGCACCCGGAGCGCCGCGGGTACGTTGGAGATCTCGGTGCCGCAGGCTTCTGCCACGCCCACGGCCACGCGCTCGGGATATTTCCCCGCCATGGCCGTGATCCACATCGAGCCGCCGGAGTGGCCCCATAGGGCCCAGGGGACGATCTTGATCTCGGGATGCGCCGCGCGCCGCGCCAATGTGTCCAGGGCGGCGAGGAAGGTGTTGCCGGATCCGTTCGCGATTTTGTCCCAATTGTCGCAAGTGGTGCTTCCGCTTCCCGGTCCCCCGGTGATCAGCTTGGGCGCGATGAAGACGGCGTGCCATTTCTTGGCGAGGGAGATCCACTGCAAATCCGTCATCATCTGCTGCGCGTCGCCTTCGCGGGTGCAGCCGTGCTGATGGACGATAATGGCCCGCAAGGTCTCCACCCCAGTCGGCAGCCAGCAATAATAGGCCGCATCCGCATACATGGAACCCTGCTTCGGCACCGCGAATTGATAGATGGTTCCTTGCGGGCCGGCGGCGCGCGCCGTTCCCGTCATCGCGAGGATGGCTGCCGTCATGGCCCATGCCGAAAACGTCCACGCCGGAAAAGTACCGGCCAAAAAAGTACCGGCCGGAAAAATATTGCGCATGAATTTCATCTCACCCCCTGGGATTTGGATCCCTATCCAACACCCCATGGAATATAGCCCGGAACGCGGCCTCCGGGACCGGGCGCATGCCCCCGCTTTTCATCCTGCGGTTCCGCGGGGCGGCCCATCGCTTGTACGATTCCGACGCTTCCTTGTATGAATGCGGCACGTATCGCATCCGGGCGCGTTTTCATTTGTAAACAAGGTCGCGATTGATCGCAATCCCAATCGGGCGGACCGGATTACCTTCCGCCCAATCCAAAAGGGGGGGGTTATCTGAGCGTCAGCAGCCCGGCTTTGCCGCCCTTCGGCGTCGCCAGCCTCACCACATAGGCGCCGGGCCGGAGGGGAGTACCCGCCGTGTTACGGTCCAGGGTCAAGGTATGGGGGCCGGATTCCTGTTCGCGGTGGAGGAGGTTCCGCACCAGGGAGCCCTTCGCATCGTAAATCCCCAGATCCACCTGACCCGCCGATTCCAGATCATAGGCCAGGGAAGGATGCGCCCCGTCGCCGCTGATGGTCAGGGATTGCCCGATGGCGTTCATGCGCGCCGCCCGGGCCGAGGTCGTGATGGATTTGTCCACGTAATAGCCGGTGGTGTCGTCGCATTTCTGGCATGCCAACGCGATCTCCCAGATCATGATGCCGCCATAGCCGTCGTTGACGGCCATCTTGCACTTGGCGCCGATGTCGTTGGGATTGTTGATGTCCACCTCGCCGTCCGGATCATAGCCGTAGCCCACGCCCTGCTTGCTCTTGGCCACGCCGGCCTTGGTGAACGGATCCATGACGCCGGCCATTCCGCCGATGAGGGTCCAATAGGACATGTTGTTCACCTGATCGATGTACTGGGCCGCGGGCGCGGTGGTGTTCACGAAATAGCCCGCGGTGGCGCAGGTGAGGAGCGGACGGGGGGTGATCTTGTCCAGCTCCGCGCGCAACTCCATGAACATGGCAAGGTATTGCGCGTTGTTGTTGGCGTTGAAGTTCTCTTCCCAGTCGATGTCGATGCCGTCGAAGTTGTCCTGCTGCATCAGGTTGATCATGTTCCTGATGAAGGCGGGGCGGTTGGCAGCCGTGGTGGCGGTCTGGTAATTGTTGCCGGACCCGGCGCCGCCCACGCAGATCAAGGCCTTGGTGTTGTTCGCATGGGACAATGAGGTGAAGTTCTTGCCGTCCGTGGCGGAGACGCCGGCGTCCAGGCCGCCCCCGTTGCCGTTGGGGCTGGCGGAAAAGTAGACCAGGGGCGTATAGATCTTGAAATTGATCTTGGACATGGGATGCTGGTTCGTGTTCGTCCAATTGGTGTAATAACCCGTGGACCAGCCTACGTATTTCCGTTGGGCCGAGGCCGCGGAGGTGAGCAGAGTGACCGCGGAAATAAGCGCGAGGATGGCCTTCATGTTCGCTCCTTCAAGTTCAATGGGCCCCACCCAATTCCCTGAAAGGATTGCCTTGCCGAGGCAATATATCGCGGATGCCCTTTTTCCGCACGCGGGCGGAAGGTTATATGCTTGGAATCGGGGAAATCCGTGAGCTGGAAACCAATTCCCGTTTCTTACCAGGAAACAGGGTGGTTCGGCGAAGGTCCGCCTACTTGGGACGTTTGAAGTATTTCTTGGGCGCGCCGGTGCCCTTGCGCAGGGCCTTGCGGGTTTCCGCCGGGAGCGCGGCGAACGTCTTGCAGGCCTGGGAGCAGCAAGCGTCGAGCCTTTCGGCGCAGGCATCGCATTGGATCATCAGGATGTGGCAGGCTTCGCTGGCGCAATTGCGGTGGGTGTCGCAGGGGGTATCGCACAGGTGACAGGTGGAAATCACGTGGTCCGAAATGCGCTCGGCCATGCGTTCGTCGAACACGAAGTTCTTTCCCTGGAACCGGTTCTCCAGGTTTTCCGCTTTCACCTGGCGCAGATATTCGATGATGCCGCCTTCCAACTGGTAGACGCCGGGAAAGCCCTGATGCTTGAACCAGGCGCTGGCCTTTTCGCAACGGATGCCGCCGGTGCAATACAGGATCAGTGGCCTCTCCTCTTTCCCCTTCAGCTCCGCGGCGATGATGTCGAGGGATTCCCGGAAGGTGTCCACGTCCGGCGCGAGGGCCCCCTGGAAGCGCCCGATCTCGCTTTCGAAATGGTTGCGCATGTCGACCAGGACCGCGTCCGGCCGCGCGATCATGGCGTTGAACTCGCGCGCCTTGAGATGGACGCCGGTGCGCGACGCGTCGAAATCCGGATCCTCGATGCCGTCCGCCACGATGCGGGGCCGCACCTTGATCTTGAGCTTGAGGAAGGATTTGTCGTTCTGCTCCACGGCCACGTTGAGGCGGATGCCGTTGAGGAAGGGGAAGGAATCCAGATGGGCTTTGAAATCCTGGAAGCGGTCGGCCGGTACCGATAGCTGCGCGTTGATGCCTTCCGCGGCCACGTAGATGCGGCCCAGCACATCCAGCTTCTCCCAGGCTTCGAACAAGGCATCCCTGAACGCCAGCGGATCCTCCAGGCGATGGTATTGATAGAACGATACGGTAATGCGCGCCCGGCCGGAGGCGTCGATGAGTTTGGCCCGCTGGGCCGCGCTCAGGGTATTGTACAGGGGCATCGCATTCCTTGGCCACCGGACCGATACCTTGTTCGATCCGGCCGACCCCCCCCAATATAGCAGCAATGGCGGAGGCCCGTAGATTGGCCTTGCCAGGCTCCCCGGGAACGCTATTTTCACGGCTGGGACCGGGACGGGCCATTACAGGTGTGGCCACAACCGGAGCCGAAAATTGAAATCAGAAAGGGACGCCATGACCCAGTCCAAACAGAAAATCGTCAACCGGTTCTTCGAGTGCTATTCCAAGCGTGACATGGAGGGTCTGCGCGAGGTGGTTTCCGAAAACGTGACCTGGTACTTCCTTGGCCGGCATCCCTATGCGGGCGTGAAACACGGCATTGACGGTCTGGTGGCCTTCTTCGATTCCATCGGGGCGATTATGGCCGAATCCAAACCTACCATCGAGAAGCCCATCGTCAGCGAGAACGCCGACTACCTGATTGAAGCCGTGCACACCAAGACCAACCGCGCCGACGGCATCAACGTGGATCATAACGCCTGCGTATTGTGGCGGTTCGAGAGCGGGAAAATCATCGAGGGCCGGCACTTTTTTGCGGACCCCGAGGAAGTGGATCGTTATTTCACCGCGGTCGCCGCAAAGATGAAACCGGCCCTGGCCGGCGCCTGACCCGCCCCGAACGGCAAGCCGCTACGCCCGCGCGGGAGCGCCTGAAAGGCCCGCATAGGCGGTCCAAATCAGGTCACGCTCTCCGCGCTGTAACGGGCGATCAATCCCGAACGGATCGCGAGGCGGTAGGTGCGCTGGAATCCCCAACAGGCGAGGCCCAGATAGGCCAAGGCCAAAATCCCACCGATACACAAAGACCCAATCGAAACGGTGCCTGAAGCCAAGCTTGTGCGCATGCCTTCGAATACGTACGAGGGCGGCAGGGCCTTGGAAATCATCCGCATCCAATGGGGCAAGGTGGCCACGGGATAGAACACGCCCGCGAACGGGGAGATGAGGGCGGGGATGGGCCAGATGAACCATTCCGAGGAGGGGCCTAGGCGCAAGACCATGGCCGCGCCCAGGATGCCGAGGGCGATTCCGGTGAGGAAGAGGATGCCGACGAAGGGGATCGTCAAGGCGCCGAAGGAGAGGAAGGACAGGCCGAACACGGTGGTGGCGAGGATTAGCATCACCGCCAGGCCCACCATGCTGGTCAGGATGCTGGTGAGCACGAGTCCGCCCACGTATTCGGAAACGCGCAGGGGCGACGCGAAGAAGTTCAGGAAGTTGCGCGACCAGACGTCCTCGAGGAAGGCGATGGTGACCCCCTGCATGACGCGCTGGAGGAAATCCCAAAGGAGAACGGAGCCTAGGAGTTGCGGGACGAAGCTCATGCCCGAGGTGACGCTGTTGAGGTACTTGGAGAGGAAACCCCACAAGACCATGTCGATGGCCACCCACAGGAACAGCGGAGTGATGCGGGAAAAGCTGCCGCGCATCAGGTAGTATTGGCGCAGCACGATGGCGAAGGTGCGGTTGAGGTTCATGGCTCGAGACCTCCGGCATGACCGGATACGGGGGCCTGCGGAACCAGCGGCGTACGCGCCACCGCGATGAAGAGCTCTTCCAGGCTTTTCTTCCCGTGCTGGCCCGCCAGCAATTTGGGATCGCCTTCCAGCAGGATGCGTCCATGGGACAGGAACAGCACGCGGTCGCAGACCGCTTCCACTTCGTACATATTATGCGAGGTCCACAACACGCCTCCCGCTCCGGAGTCCGCGAAGGCGCGGATGTGGCGGCGGATGTCGCTGGCCATGGCCGGATCGAGCGAGGCCGTGGGTTCGTCGAGCAGCAGCAGGCGCGGCTTGTTGAGCATGGCCTTGGCCAGGGCCACGCGGGTCTGTTCGCCGGAAGAGAGGACGCCGCATTTGGTGTTGCGGAACCCGGTGAGTTCGAAATGCGCCAGCAGTTCTTCGATGCGGGCGCGCAGATCCGCGACGCCGTAGATGAGGCCGAAGAGGCGCAGGTTGTGGTACACGGTGATGTTGCCGGGCAAGGGCGCGTAGACGGCGGCGAAGTTGGTGCGCTCCATGGCCCGGGATCGTTGGGCCTTGAGATCGATGCCCTCGATATGGATGCTGCCGGAAGTGGGTTCCAGCACGCCCAGGATCATGTTGATAGTGGTGGTTTTGCCCGCGCCGTTGGGTCCCAGCAGGCCGAGGATCTCGCCGGGCCGCACGGCGAAGGAGATGTCCTTGACGGCTTCGGTGGCGCCGTATTGTTTGGCGAGGGATTGGATCGAAAGCACTTCCATGGGGAAGCCTAACTTAGATTTTTCCGGATCCTCCCGCCAACTCCGCTTCAACCCATACCCTGCAATGCCCTGCCGGACCCGATCTCAGCGGACGTATCCCAGTCTCAGGCCGATGACGCTTTCGCTCGCGGAAATGCGGATGATTTCACCCTGGGGTCCGCGCTCCGATGACGCCTCGGAGGTCGCCGTGCCGCTGACGATGTAAACGCCCGTGCCCACCTGCTGCCCCGCGGAGCTGACCGGATACCAAAGCAGGGCCACGGACTTGCGTCCCAGGGAATCCACCGGTAGATCCTTGAGCATGGACTCGGAGACGCGGCCGCTTGCGCGGTTCACGAATTGTCCCAGGTGATCATAGAAGCGGAGATCGAAATGGAAGGCGCCTTTGGCGCTGATGCGGATCTCCGGGCCCTTGGGAAAGACATCGGGCCGGGTCGGATCGTCCTTTTTCCATTCGCCGGTTTTGCAATCGAGGCAGGTTCCCGGGATCCGCGTGGCGGGATCCGAGGGTACCGCCACGGAGATGCTGCTTACGAGAGGAACCGGATTCGCTATCGGCCCGCCGACTACGAATCCGCCTCCCTGCGCGGCGATGGGGGTTCGGCCTCCGATGAGAAGATAGAAGCCCATGCGGCTCTGGTTTCCCTTCAGATCCGTCATCGACAGTTGCGGCAACGCTTTCAGGCTGTCACGCGGTTGCGGCCCCGTACCCGCTGAGAGCGTGTATTCGAAGGCCCGCCCGCCCAGGTCCCGCACGCCTATCACAACCACCCCCGCGGCGAACTCCCGCCCGCCCGGATGCAGGGCCGAATAGGAAAAGGCCTTGCCCGCCGTCTCCAAATGCATGTCCTCCGAGAACGTCACGCGCAGGCGATCGGGCAGGCCCGCGCTGCGCGGTTCCGCCTCGGCCGAGACCAGCACCGGACCGACCGCGTCGCCAATCGCGAACGGGGTTGCGCTGTACGCATCGGGTCCGGAAGGAAAGCTCCCATAGGGCCCCTCCGCGAATCCGGTGCCGAAGAGGAACGGCCTATCCGGGAACAGCGCCACCAGGATTTTCTCATCGGCGGGATCGAAGGAGAGATGATCCCGGTTCACGACGACGGAGGTCGCGGCATGGAACGGATCGATCAGGGCGACGGAAACCGGCAAGGTATCGGGCCGCGCGCCCAAGATGATTCGGGCGGCGTCGATACGGCCGTCTCCGTCCAGATCCAGATACACGGCGGACGCGACCGCGAGGTTGAGGCCGTATGCCGCGTGCGCGATCTCGCTGGCGACGGATCCGGATTTGTAGGCCTTGGCCTTGATCAGCGCGGGATGGGCCAGGGATACCGGGACCGCGTACACGGGACTGGCGCTGTCGGGATCGGCGCAGGCGGCTTTCGGGTCGCACACGACAAAGTGGATTTCCGCGCCTTGGTTCTGCTTAAGCGCTATGGCCAGTCCCGGCGTCCAAGCCGTGCCGTCCACGGGATCGAAGGTGGGCGGATCGAGTTTGGGCATTTTCGAGAAGACGACGGAGGAGACTTCGCTGCTGGAGTAGACCACGCTGCTGCCGCAGGAGTCCTTTTCCCCGTTGGGGTTCCAGGCCATGGCCTTGAGGGTGAGATCCTGGGAGAAGCGGATGGCGGAGGTGTACTCGAGGGTAGGAGGCTGGGGCGCGCCCAGGGGGCTCACCGTCGGAGCGCTCCCATCCAGGGTGTAAAAGATGCGCGTGGTCGGAGGCGATCCGGCGGGCATGGACAAAGTGATGGTGGAGGAGTCGCGGAAAACGGGACTTCCCGTGATGATGGGCGAGGGCAGTTTGATTTCCGAATCCAGGTTCACGCCCGTCACCAGGAAGACGATGTCGTTGTAGTCGTAGTCGCCGCCCCGGATATCCTCGAAGCCGAAGACGACGTCCGTGCAGGAGAAGCGACCCGCCACCGCCCAGCGGCGGTCGTTCTTGTCGTTGAGCTCGTCGCTGACCGGCATGGGCTGATGATTGACGGCGAGCCCGGCCAGGGCGGGATTAGCGTCGAAGTTGTAGGTGCCGGGCGTATTGGCGCCGGTGTATTTCTTCGGCGTGAGGCGGGTCTGGTCGGCAACGAACATGAACACGATGGGGGCGCCTTTGGGGAAGGATCCGAGATCGACCGTGGTTCCTTCCGCGTCCTTGTTCATGAACAGGAAGCGCCGTTGACCGGTGGCGGGATCGATGAAGTACAGGTATCCGGTGTTGCTGGCGTCGTTGCCGATGAGTTTCACGGTCACCTTGCCGCCGCCGGAGGTGAATCCGTTCCCGAGCAACAGGGGTAGGGAGGAGTAGGGCGTGAAGGGAGGATTGTCGGGCAGGAAATAGATATCAGGATTGGTCTGAGCCGAAGGGGCGCAAAGGGCTCCGAGGCCCATGATGATCCCCGCCGCAATCCCCGAAATCCCCGCCGAATTCCGTGCCGTCCATTCCGTCTTATTCCCGAAAACCCGCCTGAAAGGCAAAACCCCGTCGCGCAGTAGCTTGAGCAAGCCTGCTTTCATTTCGTCCCCCCCCGATGTGTGTTAATCCACCGGGCCCCCGCCCGGATCAAAATGCCGGTGTCGGCTTCCGCTTCCGCCTTGCGAGGGACACCCGGGTCACGGGCGCACCTGCGAATTCCCGACGACGAGCCTCCGCGAAGGCTCTCATAACACCCGGATCAGCCGCTGCGCCTGGAATGCCGAAGCATCGATGCGCAAACCGTACAAGCCCGCCCCCGATCCGCTTCCCCGTACCGCGGCGCGGAAGTCCTCCGCGGCCAGACGAGGCAACAGAGACGTTCCTCCCGCTTGGTAGTTCTCCGAGCTCGCCGCGCTCATGGCCTGGCCCGCGCGTACGGTGACGGCCATGACCGTCTTGCTGCCGGACACGGTGATAGGCGAGGCGTAGAGCGGAGACGCGGCTGAGGGCGCGCTGCCGTCCAGGACGAATTCGCCTTTCGATCCGTCCGGCTTGATCCAACCCGCATCGCCCTTGCCGTCGAACAGGAGCTTCCATCCCGCCGCCGACTCCGCCGCGGTCAACTGGTTGAGGACCGGGGTGCCGGTTTGCGCGCGCGCGGACGACGGCGCGACCATGGACGCAATAGCGAGCATACCGTAAATCGGAATCGCAGGCGTTGCCGCGAACGAAAGCATGGCGGCGCATACCGTTGCGCCTGCGCCCGCCCAGGCCTTCATGGAAACATCACCACCTTATATATCCCGTGCGCCAGGCCCGAGGGGAGTTCCAGCGAGAATACCCCTCCGGTATTCCCCGCGCTCGTACCCGTGCCGATGGCCGCCGCGAAGGCGCGCTTTCCATCCAAGCCATACAGCTCCACGCGGTGGATCCCTTCCGGCACCGCGATGCGCTGCATCCCGTCCAAGGTGATGGCGGTCCGCAGGATCGCGCCCCGCTTGGCCCCGTGATCTCGCACCATGCCGGTCCCTTCCGGGCACGACTCCGGAATGTTGTTCGTCACCGTCGCATCCAGCGCCTTGCAACCGCCCTTCTCCCAGGCGATGTCGGCCGTGCAGGCCGCGCCCTTGTAGGAGATGCGTTCGATGCGGGTCTCGGCGGTGGCGGAGAAGAAGCCCGCGTAATGGATCACGTACAGGGCCGCGTCCGGGCCTTCCTTGACTTCCACCACGCCCGCCCAGGAGTGCTTCGTCATCAGGGTTTTGGGCGCGGTCCAACCCGCGGCCATCTTACCGTCGTCCCCCAGCTTGAGCACGCGCATCTGTCCGGTGGACCAGTTGTTCATGAACCACATGCGGTGGAAATGCGGCGGCAGCTTGCCCGGGGACGCCAGGGCCTTGTTGTAGCGGTAAATGGGCCCTGCGATGCTGGCGCTGTTATGCTCTTCCGTCAGGGGTTTGGTGGCCGGAGGCAGGGTCTGCACGCCCGTGTTCCACACCGAAGTGTTCATGGGCGCGTCCGCGTTCTTGCCGCCCGCGTTTGGGCGGTTGTTCCCCGCGAAGTAGGGCCAGCCGTCGAAGGCCGGGACCAGGTGCAGGTTGTATTCCTCGCCCAGGCCGGTGGAGTCGGGCTTGGTGCCGTCCGGGCCCACGTCCCCGAAGCCGACCCAGCGGCGGGCGGGATCCAGGGCGATGGTGTAGGGATTGCGGTTGCCCTTGATGAAAATCTCGCGTTTGACCTTGGACGAGTCCCGGTAGGATTTGGCGATGTCGGGTTTGCCGGCCTGGTCGAACTGGTCGGCGAAGTATTCCCAGAAGTTGCCCTTGGGGATGGAGTAGGTTCCGTCCGGTTTGGGATGGATGCGGATCACGCCGCCGCGCAAGGATGCCGTACTGGACGCGCCCCATTCCCCGCTGGCGATCTTGTTGGTATCGTTGACGCCGTCGCTGCCGCGCCCCTCGTTGTTGCCGATGGTGACCCACAGATCGCCCACGTCGTCGAAGGCCATGCCTCCGCCGGTATGGCAGCAATCCTTTTTCTGCACCAGCCATTCGAGCACGGTCTTTTCGTCGGCCAGGCTTTTACGGTCCGCGCTCAGGGTCATGCGCGAGATGCGCCAGAGGTCCTTGTCGATCACGGAATACATGAAATACATGTAGCGGTTCACGGCGAAATTCGGATCCACCGTCACGCCCAGCAGGCCGTCCTCGTTTGTGGTGTACACGGGGAATTCCCGGATCACATCCACGGTGCGGGTCTTGGAACGGAAGACCTTGAGCTTGCCGTTGCGTTCCGCGAAATACACTTCGATGTCGCCCGCGGGGTCCTTGGTCACCGCCAGCTTGACCGGCTCCAGGATGGTCGCGTCCGGGGTCTTGCCCCGTATCACCAAAGTGTCGTAGGCGAAATCCTTTTCATCGTCCACATTGGGGCAACCCGGATAGGTCCAGGTGGCGCTCCAGGCGGTGCCCGCGGCGGCCAAGGCGATCATAAGCGCCGCCCTACGGAAATATTGTCTGCTTCTCATGCGATTCCCCTCCATTGCCGAACTCCCCCTTATTGATGGAACTGGATCTTGACCGCCCACCACCATTGGCCCGGCCGCGTCAGTGCCTCCTCCCGGTCCAATTGCACGGGGCTGTCGAAATCGTGGCGCACATGATCCCGCGCGGCCTGGGCGATGATGTCGCAGCCGGGCGTCAGGGTCTTGCGCGCATGCAAGGACCATTTCCAATCGTCCTTGCGGTAGTCCGCGTCCGTATACGATCCATTCTTGGCGATCCACAGATTCACCGGCTGGGGGACGGGCACGTCCTCCTCCTTGCGGCGCTGGTAGCTGTCGGGTCCCTTGAGGCCGTACCATTCCACTTCCAGGGCCAGCAGGTCCAGCAGGTGGAAGGCGGGCAGATTGATGCCGAACATGACCGGCATGCGCTCCATGCGATCCGCGTAGAAGGAGTTGACCTGCATGGTATCCGAAGGCGTGGGTCGGGGATAGTCCTTCCAGCCCAGCACGGCCAGCTCGGCGTAGATCTTCAGATCGTCGCGGCCCAGCCAGTCCGCGTTGAACAGGCCCTGGGGTGAGAAGGCCGCCCGCGCCATCAGCTTGGTGGACTGGAAGGGGTAGTACCCCGTATCGCCCACCACCACTTCGTACTTGATGTCCGTGCCCGGCAGCAAGACCGAATCCGAACGCAGGTTCTCCACGTACATGTTCTTGAGGGAATGGGGCGTGGTCGCCCGATCGTGGATGGAGATCAGGTTGGTCAGGGCCGCGCCCGCGCCCACTTCCAGCACCCCGCCGAAATCGTAACTGGTGACGTAGCTGAGGGTCCAATCGAAATGCGGCCAGATGTCCGTTTCCGTGGTCAGCAGCACGTCGTTCTTCCAGGCCGGAAACCAGTTGTTCGAAACCTTGAGGCCGGTCAAGCGGGCCAAGGGGAAATCGAAATCGCCCAGGATGAAATTGGGATAGGCGCCGCTGCGGAACAGGTATTCGCCCAGGTTGCGCGCCTGGGGATTGTACTTGTAGGGGAAGATGCCCAGGACGGCGGTGGCGAGGGGATGCGACGGATCGCCGAAGGCGTAGGTGCCCAGGGCATTGGAGATGAACAGGGAGACGCGCTTGATGTCCAGGTTGTGGACGTCCTCGTTGCGCTCCTTGGGGAACGAGTTGTACCACAGATACGCGCCCAGGCCCATGTCCACGCGGAAATGCGGGGAATGATCGTAGTGGCCGCCGTAGTCCAGGTAGGCGCGGTTGCGCCAGGAATAGCGGAAGTCCTCCTGGCGGTATTTATAGCTCACGAACTGTCCGGCTTCGAAGGCGGCGTAGAGGGAGGTAACGGGGCCTTTGGTTTCCGCCTGCGCGCCCGCGACAAGCGCGGACAACATCAGGAACGCGGCCATCATCAATGCGGATCGGGAAAACGGTTTGGAATGCTGCGCCATCATGGTTCCAGCCGGCTCAGTAGAAGAACGCGAATTTGAGGGCCCACCACCAATGGCCGGGCTTGGTCAAAGCCTCTTCGCGATCCAATTGGATGGGGCTGTCGAAATTATGCCGCACGTGATCGCGGGCCACCTGGCCCACCACCTGGAAGCCCGGGATGACGGTCTTCTTGGCATAGACGGACCATTTGAGATCGTCCTTGCCCACGTAGTCCGCCGCGGTATAGGTGCCGTATTTCTGATCATTCTCGGTCCAATAGGTGGGCGATTGCGGCAAGGGGAAACCGTCCTCCTTGCGATCGCGGAAGCTGTCCGGCCCTTTCAGGCCGTACCATTCGCCTTCCAGGGACAGCACGTCGAGCAGGCCGAAGGTGGGGACGTTGAGGCCGATCATCACGGGCATGCGTTCGGAACGGTTCTCGAAAAAGGAATATTGCTGCAAGGTGTCGAAGCCCGGCGGCCGGGGATAATTCTTCCAGCCCAGCACGGCGATCTCCATATAGACCTTGAGATCCTCCGGACCCAGGGAAGGGGATTCGAACAGTGCCTGGGGATTCAAGGTGAACCGGGCCATCAGCTTGGTGCTCTTGAAGGTGTAAAAGAGGGTGTCGCCGCCTTCCACGTATCCCTTATAGGCGCCCGCCGCGTCGCCGTTCCGGGCCTTGATTTTATTGGGATCCGGCGTGGTCTTGTCGGCGTCCACGGAGATGAGATTCGTCATGCTCACCCCCGCGCCCACTTGCAGCACCTTGCCCAGGTCGTAATGGGTGAGATAGGAAAGGCTCCAGTCGAAATGGGGCCAGATGTCCGTCTCGGTGGTCAGCAGCAGGTCGTTGCTCCAATGACCGAGGTAGGTGGCGCTCGCGCGGAAACCCGTGAGCGTGGCCTGGGCGTTGTCGAAATCGCCCAGGATGAAATTGGGATAGGCGCCGCTGCGGAACAGGTATTCCCCCAGGTTGCGCACGTCCGGGTTGTACTTGTAGGGAAAGATGCCCGCGCCGATTTCCAGCGCCGGCTTCTCCGCATCGCCGAAAACATAGACGCCTTCCCCGCGCGCTATGTCCAGGTCGATGTGCTTCTCGTCGAAGTTCAGGTTGTCGTTGTTGCGTTCCTTGGGGAAGGTGTTGTACCACATGAACGCGGACAACATCCCGTACATCTTGAAGCGATCGCCAACGGCCATCTGGGTGCCCATGTTGAGATAGGCCCTTTGCCGCCAGGCGTCGCGCCAGTCCTCGCCCTTGTATTTATAGCGGACGAATTGCCCGCCTTCCACCGCTGCGTATCCGGTGGGCTTGGAGAAGTCGCCGGCCCGCGCGGTAGCGCAGGCGATCGTGATGATTGCCGAAAGCGAAGCGATGCGCAAACTCATTTCCGGGCGCTCTCCGCCGGAATCACCATCCAGGACATGGCACGGCCGGCGCTTCCGCCGATGCGGCCGCCCAGCAGATCATAGCTGATGGCGGAAGCGGCGTTCTCGACTTCGGAACCGTTGCCGAGGCCGCCGATGCGGTCCTGCATGGAGCTGCCCGCGTAGGCGCTTTCCGCGTCGCTGGCGCCGCCCGTGCCCGGCAAGGCCAGGCGGTAACGCCCGTGTTTCCCCTGGGGGGAAGCGGGGAAGAAATGGGCGGCCCCGGGATTCACGCCTACCGTGGGAATGGGCACGAACTTGCCCGGGACCACCCAAATGTTGCGGTACCACATGGGTCCGCCATGATCTTGCAAAGCGAGCTTGCCGCCCGTGGCGCTTTCGCCTTCGAAATTGCCCGGGGTCGTGCCGGGAAGTTCGACATCGTCCTGGATCTTCACTCCGTTGAACCACACCGTGATGCGCGCGTTGGTCGTCTTGGTCGTCCCATTGAACTTGGCGTTCGTCAGCCAGATGTCATAGGTGGCCCAGCGCAAGGGAGGGATGGACATGTTGAAATCCGCCGGACGCGTGTCATAGATGCCGCCGGCCCAGCTTTCCGCCCCGCCGTGGTCGGAGCCCTTCATCCACCCGAAGGAATCGAGCACCTGGCATTCGTATCGTCCTTGTACGTAGACGCCGCTGTTGCCGCGATCCTGGTTGTCCTGCAGGGGTTCGAAGGGGGGGCGGAATTCCAAGTGGAGGGTATGGTCCGCGTACCCTTTCTTGGAATCGGAACCCTCGCTCAGGTATTTCCCTTCCACCATTTTTCCGCTGGACCAATTCGCGGCGAACGTGGCCTGGGTGCCGTCGAAGAGTTTAACCGCATCCGCCGGACCGGCCCAATTGAGAGTGGGGCTTTCCCGGTACACCTTGGCCAGCTTGACCGCGCCGTCCGGGCCGTTGCCTTCGATGGCCGCTCCGCCCGCACGGATGATCAGGTTGAATCCCGATCCGCTGAAGACGGTGTTGGTTCCCGAGGTGGATCCTTTAATCGATTTGAAGTCCGTCGGGGTCTTGCCCCAGCCCGCCCCTGGCAATCCGCCCGGCAACATCGCCGCCTCGAAGCTTCCGCCGCCCCATGCGATCACTTGCGCGCCGTAGGCCTTGGTCCCGATCGTACCCGCGTATTCCCCCTGCACGCGATACGTCTCGCCCGCCAAGGCCGTGTCAAGAAAAGTCTGGGCCCGCAAGGCCGTTGCGCAAGGACCGGCCACTAGGCCCGCTGTCAGAAATAGACTCCGCGCAGCCGAAATGGACTTTGATTCGAATCGCATTTGAAAACTCCCCCGTATCCGTGTGTTACTTAAATGAGCGTCGCGCCCCCCGGCGCACTATCCCGAGTGCATCCCGTCGGTTTGCATATCAGCGCGTGGCGGCCTGGAGCCGCGGGAAATAAATCCCCTTGGACAGGCCCTGCGCCATGATCTGATGATCCCCGGCCCCGTAGTATCCGCTGATGGATCCCACCACGGCCCCGGTCGGATTCACGAATTCCACCGCCACCCGCCGGCCCTGATCGAGATGCAGTTTTCCGGAAGGGGTGAAATACGGTTGCGTGAAATAGGGCTCCCGCAGGCGCGGCGTTTCCGCGATGCCGCCCGTGGTCATGCCCGTGTTCTGCTGGATCCAGCTCGCGAAGGACGAGACGCGGGTGTAGGAACTGGGTGATTCGGGATCCCCGCAATAGCTGGCGATGAAACTGGAAATCCCCGCCACGATCCATCCGGTTCCGGAGGCATCCCTGACCACGAACGGCCCGCCGCTGTCGCCGCCGCAGGAGCCCCGGTCCAGGCCTGATCCGTCCGCGGCGATTTCGATGACGTAGCGCGCGGTGTCATGGATGGTGGTCGTGAGCGATTGCAGGGAATCCGCCAGGTCGCCGTTGCGGTTGGTGCCGCCCCATCCCGTCATCATGATTTTGACTCCGGGATCGGTGAGTCCCGCTTTCACGTCCGCCAGGGTCGCGAAGGGGACGGGTTTGGCAATAGCGTTCGTGATGTCCGCCGCCAGATGGACCACGGCGATGTCCTTCCAGGTCTTGGGGAAATCCGCGTTGGCGATGATGCGATCCACCTTGATGGCGTTGGACTTCTTCGCCTCGTTGTTGCGGGTGATGCCGGCATAGACCGAGACCTGGCTTGGAACGGTGTTCTCGACGCAATGGGCGGCCGTGAGGATCCAGCGTTCCCCGATCCAGGTCGCGCCGCAATGGCCGGTGACTCCGTCGCCTTCATCGGTCTCGAAAAGCAATTGCCAGGGGGCTTCCTTGATGCTGATGGACTTGCCGCCTACGATGGCGGTTTTTGCGAAGAGGGTTCCGGCGCCGGGACCCGGAATCAAAGCGAACGTCAACCCAAAAAACCCTTGGATCACTCTGTTGCCAAAATACCCCATAACACCCCCCACTGCATTCTGATCCGCAACAGCCCTTCGTCCAGGCTGGAAACGGGTAAATCGTGTAAAAGAAGCTACGGCAGGGCCTAAATGACGGTATGCCGAAACCGACGCGCGACGAAAGAAGTGTTGCGGATCCGCATCACTTAAAACCCGGTTTCTTTACCGCGGAAAAGCCGCCAAGTCGTATATTGGAAAACGTATGAAGCCTTTGTCTTCCGCGCCTTCGGGGCCTTCCGCGCCTCCGGGGCCTGCAACGTCCACGAAATCGGGCCGCATTTTCGAATACCAGGATTTCCGCCAGTTCTTCCAGGACCGGTACGAAATCCGCAAGCACGAGAATCCGGCTTTATCCCTCCGCTATATCGCCGCCAAGACCGGCATGGATCCGGGAACCTTGTCGCGGGTGATGAAGGGGGAGCGCAAGCTGGATACCCGTTTCGCGGGACGCCTGGGCCAAGCCCTCGGGCTCATAGGGGACGAGAAGGAATACTTCGAGAACCTGGTGCTTTTCTCCCAGGCCAAGAGCCAGACCGAGAAGAACCATTTCTACGAGAAGCTGCTCAAACTCATGGGCAGCAAGGTGCGCACGCTGGAAGAGCGCCAATATGAATACTATCGCAACTGGTATCACGTGGCGTTGCGCGAGCTTCTCAATACGTATGAGTTTACGGGCGACTTCCAGGAACTCGCCCGCCTGCTGCGTCCAGCCATCCGGCCGCAAGAGGCGCGCAAGGCCGTGCAATTGCTGGAGGAATCGGGACTGGTGGAAAAAGATGAGCAGGGCCGCTACTTCCTGACCGAGGCGCTCATCAGTTCCGGCAACGCCATCAGCAGCATGCTGGCGGACAACTTCCACACCTCCATGGGGGAAATCGCCGTACGCGCCCTCCAGGAAATCGATCGCGACGAGCGTTCCTTTTCGGCCCTCACCTTGAGCCTGTCCAAGGAAGGCTTTCAAAGCGTGGACGCGGCCCTGGCGCGGTTCCGGCGTACGGTCCTGGAAATCGCCAAGCGGGACGCCAAGGTGGATGGCGTCTATCAGATGAACTTCCAACTCTTTCCGCTCTCCCGCACCTTGCCCGCGGAGAAGCCGTGAAGCGCAAGAGCCTTGTGAATAGGGTAATGGGCGCGGTCGGCTTGCTGGGTGCGCTCTGCGTGAGGGGCATGCATGGCGCGGCGGGCGACCTGATCCGCATGCGCAACGCCATCGGTCTGTTGGCGGCGGCGGTCGCGCTTTTCACGGCGGGCCTCTTCACCGGCTGCGGCGATTTACCGTGGATGCAGGCAAGCGGAGGCAGCGGCACGGAAACCACCGGCGGCACCAAGGTCGTCGGCACGATGCTGTATCCCGACGGCTCGCCCGCGGTGGGCGCGTCCATCGTCATCCGCCCCGCGGATTATCTCGCGGATACTACCGGGGCTCCCGATACCGTGTTCCACGCGGAAACCATCGTCGCGGCCAATGGATCCTATGCCTTCAAAACCGTTCCGTCCGGGGACTATGTCCTGGAGGTCAAGGATGCCGGGGGCAGGACCGCCATGGCGGAATTCCGCAAGGATACCGAACGCGGCATGCTGACCCGTAAGGCGGATACCCTGCAGGATCCCGGTTCCCTTTACGGCAGCCTCGCGCCGATGAATGTTTCTCCGGGCTCCGGTTTCGTGCAGATCTTCGGACTGGGGCGGACCCTGCGCGCCGATGCTTCCGGCAAGTATCGTTTCAACAATCTCCCCATGGGGCGCGTGCGCCTGAGGGCATTATCCTCCAATCCGGCCTGGAAATTCCATGATACGGTAACTGCGGTGGTACCTGCGGGAGATTCCGTCCAGGTGCAGCCATTCGTCCCGGCCTTCAACGAGGACTATTCGGCATGGGGCTCCGCCCTATCCTTTTTCCTCAATACCCTGGGCAAGAGCGACAGCGCGGACATATATGATTTTCCGCTGCTGGTCCGTTTGACCTCGTCCAACTTCGACTTCCGGGAAACGGACGGCAAGGACATCCGCTTCGCCGATGGAAACGGCCGCCACCTGCCTTTCGCGGTGGAACGCTGGGATTCGGCGGCAGGATCGGCCGCCGTGTGGGTGAAACTGGATACGGTCAAGGGCCAGAGCACGGATCAACTCATCCATATGTATTGGAACCGGAAGGGCGCGCCGGATCGCTCCGATCCGCATACGGTATTCTCTTCCTTCGCGGGCGTGTGGCATCTGTCCGATTCCATCGCCGCGGACGGGACCGGAAAATTCACGGATGCGTCGCCTTCCGCCGCCGACGGCATCGGCAAGGTGGTACCGGGGGACCAGGCCGGGCAAATCGCCATTGGCCGCGCCTTCTCGGGCGCGCAATCCATCCGCGCTCCGGGCAACGCCGCCTTGCGGCCCGTCGACGGGCTCTGCCTTTCCGCCTGGGTCAAGGTGGCCGGACACGATTCCCTGGGCGGGGAAATCGCGTCTCTCGGCGGCAACTACGGTTTGCGCGAGGAATCGAACGGCAAGATCCTCTTCTATCTGACCGCGGACGTCAAGAATTCCGCGGACGAGTGGAAGCTCTGGGTCGGAGACAGCACCACGGGGTTCATCACCGCCGGCTGGCATCTGGTCACCGGAACCTTCGACGGCACCGATATGCGTTTCTTCCTGGATGGAAACGAGTCCATGTCCACCGGGAAACCCTCCAGCTATCTCATCTATCCCTTGGGACAGGATTTCCGCATGGGCGCGCATGCCCTGGACTCCGCGGGGTACGCCTATTCCGGAAGCATCGATGAGGTCGAGGTTTCCCCCAAGGTCCGTACTCCGGCGTGGATCAAGCTCAGCTATGAGAACCAGAAAAGCGGTTCAACCCTCATCGAATTCAGGTAACGTCCGCGTTTCCTGAAGACGCTTTCCTTTTCCAGCCCTATTACGGGCGGCGGTCGCCTGGAAGTGTTGCTGGTTCGCAACAGTATTCAGCTTGATGCGTCATATCCGCTTGTCCCCGTTCCATGATGGCGGTATCGTTCAAAAACGATCCAGTTTGTAAACGCGAAAATCATCATCCTAGGGGAAGGCAATGGCGATCAGCCGCTTCAATTCCATTAAAAAATATTTTTCCGGGTCATTGCTTTTGGCTTTCGGCATGGTTCCGTTGCAAGCCCAGGAGAAGTGGGACACCCTGTACGCTTCGCAATACGCCACCTGGGTGACGCCCCACTACAATCTCGCGAAATGCTCCCAGTACAAGAGCAACCTCGATTCCATCCAGCAGGAATTGGACAAAGCCATTCCCGTCATCACCAAATACCTGGGGATCGGCCCCGAGGCCCTGCCCCAAAGGGTGGAGATCGATTCGCAATCGGACGGCATGGGCGGATGGGCCGCCGGGAACTCCGTCGGCTACCAGGTCAGCGATTTCTACGGCGTCCCGGCCAATGGCGACGGGCTCAGATGGATCCGCGGCGTCATCATCGGGGAAGTGATAAACGCCTCCACCGGAGCCGTGTCCGGCGATTGGCCCTTGGATTGGTGGGTCGATCATGTCTGGTACTTCCCGGGCTTCCTCGCCGGGGAAATCCTGAAGGAGACCGTCAGTCCGGACTTTTCCGCGTATTGGCTGACTTCGGAAAGCTATCCCACCTACCCGGTGTACAACCTCTTCGTAAGCCTGCTGGGCCAGTACGGATGGACCTGCTACAAGGATCTGTTCGCCCGCATGCAGGCCGACGACATGAAGTGGGACAAGGTGGGCCAGAATCCCTCGAAGAACAAAACGGATTACGTCCTCGCTTACCTCAGCCTGGCGGCGGGAAGGAATCTGGCCGGGGAATTCCAGCGCGCCATGGTCGAGGATGCGGATTCGGCCGAGGTGGGGACCATCATGGGCGTGGAAACCGGATTGCGCGAGGCGGACAGGCGGAACCTCAACGTTACCTCCGCCTGGAACGATTTCCGGAACGGAAACTTCGCCTCCGCGAAGGCGGCCTTGGAAAAATTGGGCGTATCGACCCGCATCAATGGCGCCCGCTTCAATCGTTTGGCTTCGACCAGGAACGCGTTCCGGGCCATGGGGTATTCCCTGACCGGCCGCAAGCTGAACTGGGGAAATCAATCCCCGGTTGCCGGCCCGCAAAATGCATCGTCATCCGGCGAGTACTATATCTTCAAGGACCGGGTCATCAGGGCGGAGTAGGTTACCCAGCGGGCCGGAAGCACGCACCGGAAGCCGTAATAGTGGAGCGGAGGCTTCACGTTCGGCGCCGGGAAAAGATGGAACCGGTAGGCCGATTCCAAGGTGAGCAGGTAATAGATATACCAGGAACCGCCGCGGAGCACGCGGTAGGCGCCGGTGGGCGGCCCGACGGGATTGGTCTGCGGATCGATCCGCGGAATGGCCGCGTAAGCCGAGAACCAATCGTTGCACCATTCCCAGATATTCCCGGACATATCGTAAAGCCCGAAGGCATTGGGACGTTTCCGCGCCACGGGATGCGTCTTGTGATCGCTATTGGCGAAATACCAACAGTAGGCTCCGTCGATGGAATCTCCCCAGTAATACCGCGAGGTGCTGCCGGCCCTTTCCGCGTATTCATATTCCGCTTCCGTCGGCAGGCGGAATCCTTTCCTGTCATAATGAATCGACAACCTTGAAAGCGAGTCGCAGCCGCCACCCTTGTCCCTATGCAGCGAAGAGTAGGCATACACCGTATCCAATCCCCGTGCCTTGCTGCGGGCATTGCAGAACAGGATGGCGTCAAACCAGGATACGGTTTCGACGGGACGATCCGGATCGCCGGTGAAGTGCGAGGGATTGGCATGCATCAAGGCCTGGTATTCCCTTTGGGTGACCTCGGTGCTGTCCATATGGAACGGCGATAGGGTGACCCGGTGAACGGGCTCCACCACCGGCGCCCGGCCCATGCGGAAGCTGCCCCCCGGAATGGGTTTCATCCCCGCGGTGACGGCATTCGGATAACCGGGACGGCATGGGCTGCCCGTGGCGGAAAAAAGCGCGAGTCCCACGCCCCACACCAGGCTTTTCATTCCCGAATTCTCCCATCCCGCGGATCCGCCCGGCGGCCGGAACCACGTGTCCAATGGAACCGCAGGTTCGTCCCTGGCCTAGAAAAACACGGGACGGCAATAGGCATGCGTTCCCTGCGCCACTTGCAGGATGAACATGCCCTGATGCGCGCCCGCGAAGGTGTATTCCGCCTGGTTGAGGCGGGTCGCCTCCTCCACGCGCGATCCGTTCAGCGTCCGCAGGCTCACGGAATAGTCGCCCGGAAGGGTTACGTTCACGATCAGGGATCCGGCCTGCTTGCGATAGGCGATATGGTTTTCCATGAACCTATCGACCGGAGCCCGGTCGACAATCCGGGTGGCGGCGTTGAAGGCCTCGGTCGACTGCCAATTGTGCGTGAAAATGGTTTGATTGAAGAATGGGCTGCCGCCGGTGGCGGAGCGGATGCCGGCCGCGGTGATTTTGAGGACGCGATCCGTATCGGCGATGTTACCTACCTGGAGGAAGATCCGCTTGGCGTCCGCGGAAACCAGCACCTGGCGGATGGCGGGAGCCGGAATGGCGTCATTGCCGTCGCCGTAACCCGTTTTGCGCGTAATCTTGAAATGCTTCAGGACGAAACTGCCGGCGACGGCGGTGGCCGGATTGATCGGCTGCGTGAACCGGATCTCGATGCCGTCGGCGCGGGAATGGACGGATTTAATTTCGAAGACGCCGGCCACGGCGGCATCGTCGAACTTGACGGTATAGAAGGGCTGGGCATTGCTGACCGGCCAATTGCCGAGCGTCCCCAGGGTGCCTATGAGCAGGGTGTTCTGGGTGGGATGCATGGTCATGCGGTTGGGGCTCGCCGTGGTATCGGCGTTCCGGTCCAGGCCGTGGGTGAAGAACATCACCGCGCCATTGTAGTTGGCGGTGACGCCGGTTCCGCCGTTCACGGGGTCCAGGCTCACGCGGGCGATGCCCCGCGAATTGTCGTCGCCCACGATCCAATCGCCGGCGAAGGGACCCCGATCCATGTACATGGGTTGGGCCGTGCTCTGGCCCATGCCGCCCGCGCTGCCGTCCAGGAACCAGGCCACGGGAGGTTCGTATTTCATGGTTCCGGCGTCGGCCGCCGCCTGGGCCCAGTTGGGCGCGAAGCCCGCATTCTGGCGATGTCCGTAGAACTTGCCCGGCTTGATGAGCATGAGCGGGCAGGAGGGCACCCAGCCGCCTTGGTTGTCCGTCACCATCAGCATGCCTCCCGGGCCGATGTTGCCGCCGTTGGGCGACCGGAACCCGCCCGCTACCTTCTGGAAACCCTGGGTACTGTCCCGGGTCCAGGAAAGGTAGGAGCCGGAATAGGAAGTGGAGGGTGGATTGTCGGAGTCGCCGCCCCCTTTGATGGTGCCCGAATACACGGCATAGAACCGTCCGTTGTAATAGGAGGGGCAGAAGATGTATTGATGCCAATAGCCGAAGTTGTAATCGTCGTTGCTGAATCCGGCGGGACGGGCCTCAATCGGATAAGTGATGACCTTGCTGCGGTTCCTGGTGATGTCGGCGGGAGTGAGGCTGTTGATGCGGTAGAAAGCGTCCCGATCGGAAACGTAAATGGTGTCGTTGACGACGACGCTGCCGGATGGCATGCGGAACATGCTGGCGATTTGCCGGATGGTCGGCGAACCGCCGGTGGCATTGCTGATGATGAAAACGCCCGCATTGGCGGTGGGATCGGGGACCCCGCCGCCCTCATAGCCTCCGTCCTTTTTGGAATCGCAAGTGGTCATGACCAGATCCCCGTTGGATAGGAAGTCCACGCCCATGACGCTATAGCGCTTGGCGAGCTTGAGGGTGTCCACCGTGAAACCGGGATGGATCATATTGAGCGTGGCCGGAAAGTTGGTCTCATCCCCATGGGGATTGCCCAACGCGCCGGGCGCGTAAATTGCCAGCGACATACCGCAGGCCGCAATCCCTTTCATCGATATCATTTTCGTTTTCATATCCACCCCTTATTTTTGGTTCCGATACTCTGTTCCCGTGAACGTTTTTGACAAAGCCTCAGGTGCGGAAATCAAAGCACGGATGCCTTGAAGTACCGCGCTCCAGCCTGGAAGAAATACACGCCCCTGGGCAAGGACGCGGGCAGCGCATATTCGCATCCATCGACCCGGTTCCCGAAAATCGGCGCGAGGCGGTGGATCCTTCCCTGGATGTCCAGCATCGCGACGGGCTCTTTCCAATCCTTGGGCAACGACAAGATGCGGTCGCGAAGGATCGGTTGGGCGGCGACGAAGCCGGACGGGCCCGGCCGAAGGCCCACGAAAGTTTCCTGGTAGCCATGCACCCATTCCGCCAGCACCTGCAGAGCCGCGGTATCCGGTTGAAAGCTCGCCAAGGGCGGCATCTGATTCGCGTCCGCACCATAGAACCCACCGTTTTTTGTGATTAGGGTGATGATGGAATCCATCGTCAGCCCGTGTTTGGCGAGGGTATCCTGCCAGGCCTGCGATCCCCAGGGTCGCGAGAAGTACCAGGATCGGCGCTGCCCTGCCAGGGCCTGATCGGGAGGATCCCCGAATTGGATATCGTATTTGAGCGACCGGGCCACGACGCCGGAATCCGTCCACGGGGATTTACGGACCCATTGCCGGAACAATATGGTGGAGGCGGAAGGATACCCCGGATAGACAAGGACCTTGGCGACGGTGCCCGGCAAAGCCATGTTCCAATTCCCGGTGGCGGGGATACCCCATTGGGCCAGGGCCATCCGGTAATAGGCCCTGCCCGTAGGCGCGGTGGTGACGTCGTTGGTATCGTATTCCGCGGCAGCGAACAAACCCCGGTCCCCGACGGCATGCATGCCGAAATCCATTTGGGGTTTCAGCTTCTGGAAATCGTAGTTGAGGACGACTTCCCCGGTGGCGTGGAGCGCGTTGCCGCGCGCGCCGTGGCAACCGGAACAATTGGCGGCGATATAGGAACGGGCCATGGTGTCGATGGCGGCGTAGCGTTGGGCCGCGCTCAGGCTCGCGGCAAGGGGCTCATGCATTCCCCGGAAGCGCCGGGCCAATTCCGCGGCCGTGGGCCGCGTTCCCGTGAAGACTCCCTGGTTGAACAGGTCGATGACCTGATCCGAACCCGCGGTTTTAGCGGAAGGCCGTTTCAATTGCGCCGGGAAAAATCCCAGTACTCCGCGTCCATATATGGTTTGTCCGGAAGCGCCCTGGTCGCCTCGGACGATATGGCAGCTGTTGCAATTGCCTTGGGAAGGGAAGCGCCACTTCCTGTAGGCCCGGTGGCCGTGAGAGTCGGTGGCGAAGAAAAAGGTGTCCAGTCCCTGTCCCGGCGGCACCAGGTTCGCATCGGATTGCGCGGCATTCCAGCGATAGCTGAAACCGTACCAGTCCGTGGGCGTGGAACCGGAGCCCTGCTTCTTGATCAAGAGGCGGGTTTCCCAGTACACCGTATCGCCCGGCGCCCGGATCAGCGAAAAGTTCTTTACGAAAACGGCGCTGTCGGGATAGTTGAAGAAATCGGCGGTATCGTCGTAGGGGATGCTCCGGCCGGGCTTCAGGATGATCCATCTTTTTTTCACCGCCCCATCGGACCAAAGCGGCGCATTGACCTCGAAATATTTCGCGGCCGTGTCCATGGATTTGGTCTGGATATCGGCATAGATGCCGGTTTGCGACAAGAGCGCCGGGGCATTGGCCGGGTTGGCCGGATCGAAATAATGGAATGCCGCGAAGGACGGCAACGAGGCGCAAAGCACGCCCAGAACCAGGCGAAATGCAGGATGAATCATAGCCCCCCCCAACGGGCTAAATCTATCTCATCCCCTTCGCCCGCAAGGACCCCATTGGGCGCCCGACCGATAAAGTGTTGCGGAATAGCAACGGAGGTTAAACCAATAAAAATGGTCGGCTAGGGAATGATGATCTTCCCGGTGCGCAACCATCCGGAGCCATGCATCCGGATCAGGTAAACCCCGGACTTCAATCCCGATAGGCCAATGGTTGTCGCGGATTTTTGCACTGGCAGCGACTTCACTTTCCCGCCTTTCAGGTCGATGACATCAAGGACGGCGGGCGCGCCATTCCGATTTAGGAGGCGCAATCGTTCCCCGGAATAGGAAAAATCCGCCCCCGGATTGGCCTCGGTCCTATCCGTGATCAAGGAAGTCCCGGAAAGGCTGAACGTCGCGGAACTTGCGGGGCTGGTCGTGAATCCCGGGCGGAAGGTTTTCGCCGTCAAAGTTGTCGCCCCGGACTTGTTGAGGACTATTCCGGACGAATCATTATACAACGGCGAGGACTCAGTCGGATCCGATCCATCCAGGGTGTAGCGGATATAGGCGGTCATGCCCGCATCCAGGGTCACCTTGGTCGTACCGTTGAACGCCCCGCCATTGGGGGTGATTAACGGTTTGGGCAGAGCGGCCGAGGTATTGATCGGACGTACCTTGACATTCCGCATCCAAACGTACAGGTCGCCCCCGTGATCCTGGACGACCAGCTTTCCGGCCGCGTTCTTCTTTCCGAAAAGCGGTTCAGGTGGAACCTTGGTCTGGTCTCCGCAACCCGGGGAAAACTTGCTGCGCTTGTAACGCTCGATATAGTCCGGGCTTCCTATCGTGAAATCCGTCACCTTCATTCCGTTGAGCCAGGTCTCGATATTGTTCCCGTTCGCCCAAATCACCAGCGAGTTCCAGACCATCGCCGGCCTCATCCTATCGACGTATACGCCACCCTTGGGTATGGTGATTCCGTCCTTGGTGGTGGGATAGATATCATAAATGGCCCCCGATCGCTTGATGGGCGCATCGCTTCCGGCAGTGAAGTTCCTTCCCGTGTTCAGGTCGGGAATGCCGGCGGGAAGCTTGTCTCCATTTGCGGGATCCGATCTTTCATCCGCGTCGCCCCCCTCCTTGCTATCCAGAATCGCGACTTCGAAGCCATCGCAATACCAGTCATTCTTGGTGCGGATGAAAAAACCGCTATTGCCGGACAGGTTAACCTTGAAGTCCACGCGCCATTCGAAATCGGCGTACTCCTTCACGCTATAAAGCATGGCGCCGGTATTGACCGATTTCATGGCGCTGTCGTCGATGATCCATTTCTTGGGGTTGTCGACCGTCCATTGGGAGGTGCTGACTCCGTCAAAGAGCGACTCCCAACCGCCCGCGGCGATTTCCGCCGGCGACAGTTTATTCGCCGCCTCCGCCTTGAATGTCCCCGCGCCCATCAGCAAAAGCGCCACGATATGCATACCGGATCCGTTTCTCGATGCCATCACTTTTCCCCCATAATGCGGACTGTCCCGACCCACCCCTACCCATCTCAGCGGTGGGGCCTTTCCCAAGCGAACCGAATCTAACGCCAACCCCCGATTTCCGGATTCGGCGGTTTCTTGAGCGGTGGGGATTCCGTAATCAGGCAGGGCCTTACCGTGACCCGGGGACGCGATATCCCTGGTTTTTGCGGCCCGGAGGGCGATGCGGATCAGCAACACTTTTTGCGGGTTTCCCGCGGATTCCGACCGCGGAGCCCCACGTAATCAGGCCGTCAGCGCTTCCTGAAGACGCGTTCCCCGATCCGCTCCCGTTCCCGATACCGGTTTCCGTTACGCTCCCGCATCGCAGATTGCACCTCACGCCTCCGGATATCCTGTCTCCGCATCTTTTCGGTACGCGTGCGTATCCGGCTGGTTACGTCACGCGATTCACAGCTGTGAATAAATTTCCCGCGCCTTTTCGGGGCGGATCTGTGAACCCGCCGGGGAAACGAATAGGTTACTGCCTGGATTCACGCCGCCATTCATCCGAGGACGCCATGACGAAACCGCTTTCGCTGCTCACCGCATGCCTGCTCCTTTCTTCCTTGGCCGTACGTACGCATGCCTGGGATCAGGTCTGGTCCGACGAGTTCGACAAGCCCGGCTCCCCCGATTCCACCAAGTGGCGGATCCAGGTGGGCCCCAGCACCGTCAACAACGAGGCCGAATATTATTCCAACCGCATTGAAAACCTTAAAGTTGCGGATGGCAACCTGTACATCATCGCGCGCAAGGAGAACTTCGGCGGCAGGCAGTACACTTCGGGCCGCATGGACACGGAGGGCAAGGCGTGGTGGACCTACGGGCGCATGGAGATCAAAGCCAAGCTGCCGGGCGGAAACGGATCCTGGCCGGCCTTCTGGATGCTCGGCCATGAATGCGACATGCATGGCGGCTGGCCCAATTGCGGCGAGGTCGATATCGCCGAGTACCAAGGGAAGGTGCCCAACAAGGTGAACTGCACCATGCATATGCAGAACATCAATTATAAGATCGGCAACAACCCGCACGGGCAGGGCAACATGGCCGATGCTTCCAACACTTTCCATATCTACGCGGTGGAATGGTACACCGACCGGTTCGACTTCTACATGGACAGCACCAAGGTGATGACCTTCAAGAACGACGGCAAAGGCGCGGGCGATTGGCCCTACTTCAACCCCCAATACATAATCCTCAACGAGGCTTTGGGCGGCGGTTACGGCGGCCCCATCGACGACAAGATCTTCCCCACGCAGTGGGTGATCGACTACGTGCGGGTTTTCAAGTATGGGCCGCCTACGCAGGTCCTGCACCCCGTAACCAGGCGATCACCCTCACCCTTGGCCGCCATCGAGGACGGCATGGGATATGAAGCGGACGGAAGAAAAATTGCGCCGTCGGCAAAACCCGCCTTCCTGATCCCTGTAACCAGGGAACGGTAGAACGGTTCCCGAACGGAATCGCCGCCGACTCAGCAAACGTATGATCATGTTATTGGACTTCGGACTAGATCCCTATCGGGACGAGCAGAGCGCTCCCGCCAAGGGGATTTGCATCATGGACAAGAACGAGGGACGGACCACTTTCAAATTCGGGGAGTGCGTCATCTCCTACGAGCGGAACATCAGTTCCTTGATACTCGTGGACATGCCGATCCCGGAGCATTCCCGCGCAGCGGCGAGCCCCGGGATCCCGGCCAAGGCCTCCCGGGCAGCCGGCACGCCTAAGCGGCTTCCGCGTCCGGGCCGTTAGATCGCCGGAGGAGTTTCCCTGGAAGGCGCTTCATGGGAAGGCGGCTCCTTGGAAGACGGAGCGTTCGCGGATTTCTCCTTCGCGGATGCGTCCATCGCGACGGTCTTCTTCCCCGCCACCACCCGTTTCGGCATCTCACGCCAGAGGCCTCCCGCCGAAAACCGTTCCCAGCTCCAACGCAGCCATTGCAATAACCGCCGGGCCAGCCATAGGGACCAGGCCAACATCGCCAGACGGTATGCCCATAGGGGCAGGGAAACCACCCAACCCGTGGGGAAGGAGCCCTGGGAACGATCCTGGAACCAACGCAAGGTCCCGGCGTAGGATCCGTTACCGGTAACCTGCATGTCCGGGGCGCTGAGCAACCCTTCCGGAACCGCCGCCAGCAACATCCCGAAACCCGCCAGCGCCAAAGCCGCAACGGCCAACTGGATCAGATTGTGCGCGCCAGGCTTCCAGGCCGCCGCATGCTTTTCCCGATGGCGCAGGGCCAGAAAGAGCGCGAACAGAGGCGCGGAGGCGTAAACGTTCACCATGGACGTGCCGGCGAACAGCAGGGCCCAGTCCGCGAAACCCAAGGGCGTGATGCGCGCCCGGCCGAGCAGCCAGGCGACGCCGATCAGCACCAGCAACACGCCCCATAGCAGCAGCGCGGGCCCGATGGCGTTCCCGCCCACCCACAGGATCCAGCGGTCCCGTGGCATCTCGATGGAGAGGGACAGGTTCGCGGCCTCGTCTTCCAGGCGGACTTTCGGGGTCTTCTGGACCAGGTGGATGCCTTCCGGCTGCTTCCAGGCCAGCTCTATGTGCTGCAGGCCGGGATGCAGGGGAATGGCCAGGTTGCCCTGGCGCTGGGTGAGCGATTGATCCGCCCCGTCCACCTTCATCGATTCCAAGGTGGCGGAAGGGGGGAGTTCCACGCGGGTTACGTCCCCCTGGCCGGCGCGGATCTGGAGATCCAGGGTTCCGGACCCCTCGCGCTTGCTGGGGCGCAGGCAGAGCACGGCGCTTTCGATGGTCTTGACGGAACCGCTGGCGGCTTCCGGTTCCGAGATCGCCAGGGACAAGGTGTCGCCCGGCATCGGCTTCCATTCGGGCTCCCCCTGTTGCTGCTTCGGCAAGATGGGCGGCAGGCCCGTGGTTTCCACATGCCAGCGCGAGGATGCGTCCACGCTCCAGGTTTCCGCGCGCTGATCCAAGGGCCCGGCGATGAGTTTGAGGACGGGAGCGCGATCGACCACGGAACGCCAAGTGGTTTCCGCCTGGCCGTCCTGCAGGCTCACCATGGCCGTGCCTTTGCTCTGGGACATGCCGGGGGTGGTGGGGTGCTCGAAAGCCAGCAGCGGCACTTCAAGCGAGAAGGCCCCCTGCTCCGGGGCGATGCGGATGACGCGGGTTTCCAGGATCCATTCCTGATCGAGCACCAATCGGCGCACCACCTCCACGTAGGGCGGCACGGGATCGGGCGTGAGCTCGGGGCCTTGATGGGCCGCGGCGGATCCTTCCCGGCGTTGCAGCACCAGGGCGCCGTTCTCGGTGCGTCCCTGGGAAAGCCCCTGGATGGAATACTCCGGCGCGGTCACGGTCAGGTTGCGCGCTTCCGATCCGAAGTTGAGCTCCAGGCGCGGGCCCAATATGCGGCCTTCCAGCGTCACCGCATGGCGGCCGCGGGGCAGGGCGATCGCCAGGCGGCTGTTGGAGGCCAGCCTGGTAGCGCCGGCGGCGGGCTTGGCGCCGAGCCGGATCGCCTGGAGAGCGAGTTGGCCTTCACCGGCCTGGGGAAGCTGGGCCAAGGTGGTGTCGGTCACGTCGAAGAGCAGGGTCATGACCAGGCGATCGCCCTTCACGTCCACGCGGCCGGAGTTCATGGCGGCGCAGGCGGGCGCGCAGGCGCGCTGCTCCTCCATGCGTTCCCGCAATTGCTTGAGCAGGGTGTCCGGCGGGAAGTCCGCGCGGGCGGACGCAACGGAAATAAGGGACAGGCCGATAAGCAGCGAGGCCATGGCCGCGCCTGCGGCTCCGGCGGATCCTCTTCCGCCGGAATTTCCGTCGGGAGCGCCGCCGCCAGGGGTACCATGGCCGTTACCGGAGCGGAGCGTGCGTGCCAGAGGGAACGCCAACAACAGCAACAGGGCGCCGGGCAGCAGGGCCTGCAGCGCGCGCAGGATGCGCGTCAGCCAGGGGCGGGTCAGGATCAGTTTCACGGTCTCGCCGCGCTGCACGGGACCGGACCAGGTCAGGCTGGCGGACTCCCAGCCCCAGGCTGGCTCGCCGGGACCGGATTGCACCTTGGAGGCGTTGTAGTTGAAGTGGTTGGCCTGCTGGGCCCCGTACGCCAAGTAGGAGCTGGAGCTCACCCGGGACGTGACCATGCCCCTGCGGCCCGCCAACTTGGCCATCACCCTCGGTCGCGGGGCCTGCCCGGGCATGGGCGCTTTATCCTCGTTCACCTCCAGGCCTTCCAATTCCGACGCGTTGGGCGAACCTCGCTCCCCCTCCGCATCACTGATATAGACGGGTGCCTCCGGAGCCGCGGCCGGCTCCTGATTGACTGCGGATCGTTCCACGCTGCCGGTCCTGGAGAGGTAATCCAATCCGTTCGAAGCGGACAGCAGGTTGTAGTTGGCGTTGCGGAACGCCGAGGAACCGGGTCCGTCCAATTGGGGATACAGCGCTTTGCGGGCGTGCACAATCGCGAACGGGATCCACAGCGCCGCGATCAGGACCAGGCTGAGGATGCGATAGGCGTTCGCCCAGTTCCGCAAGCGGCCCACTGGCAGAACCTTCCACAGGCCAAGGGCGGCCAGCAGATTGAGCCAGAGCAGCCCGGACAAGCCGTCCTCTTGCGAAAGGAGGGTGAAGCAAAGCAGCGCCAGGACCGAGGGCATGAGGCCGGCGACCCGCAACACGCCCAAGGTCAGGATGCACAAGAGAAACACGTCCCACAGGGACCAATCCGTGATCCAGGAGCGGCCCACCACGTCCGGGCCCGTCGCGTGGATCAGCTTCCAGCCCGGCGGCAGATGCAAGAAAGCCTGTACGCCCTGGAAATCCTGGTTCCATCCCGTAGCGGGAAGGTTACCCTGGCCGCGATCGAAGCGGGAAAGGGCCACCACGTTCATGCTCCCCGCGGGCATCTCCACGCCTGCGCGATCCCCCAGGGAGGTGATCATCACCGGTTGCCCGGATGCCTCCGCGCGGCCCATGCGGAATCCGCCGTGCATCTCCAGGCGCGATCGCATCGGCAAGGTCCCGGTCACCAGATCCTTGACCGTGAATCCCCGGCCAGAGAAATCCAGCCACATGTCGCGCCGCAAGCGGAGGTCGTTGGCCTTAGGCGAAGGGTTGCCGCGCTGCTTTTCCTCGATGCGGAGGGTGTCCCCGGCCGCCAACCGGTAGGCCGGCAAGCCTTTCCATTCCGGAGGCAATCCCGAGTGGGACGGATCGATCAAGGGCGCTCCCGTCAATTCCACCACGCGCAAATCGCGCTGGGCCTCGAAGGACCAGATCTCCTCCTCCGGCCACAGGCTGTCCAGGCGCGCGGTCCCGGCCTTGACCGTCGGGGCCAGGAATCGGCTCACCACCCGCAGGGTATGATCGCCCGAGCGTAGTTGCGCACGCAGGCGCCCGTCCGGGCCGATGCGCATGGGCAGATCGCTTTGGATGGAAAGCACGGCCGATCCCGCGGGCAGGAAGCGCCCGGTCACGATTTCCCGCTCCCGTCCGGAAACGGATATCGTCATATAGGTTTCCAGTTTCATGGGGATGCCGTCCATCAATTTGCGGTAGACCCGGAGGGTGAGCGGGGCCTCTTCCATGGCGGTGTCCTTGCGTTCGGGGGCTCCCAACTGCAGGCTCCCTTCTCCGACCCTTTCCGGCGCGGCCACGTCCCGGCCTTTGAGCCGCAAGGTCAGCAAGGCGATCAAATCCGGCACATCCAGGGATTGCGGCATCTCCGTCCATGCGAACGCGCCTGACAAGGTATGCTCGCCTTGGGAAAGCAGCGCCTGGGGACGTTCGTCCTTGAGGACCACCGGAACCGGCATGTTACCGTCCTTGGCGTCCTTGGGCCAGGTTTCCGCGCCGCCGGGCAGGCGCACCCACTGTTTTCCGTATACCGTGACGGTCTGGACGAAAGAGCCGCCCTTTTCCCCCAGGTCCAGGCGCAAGGATCCATAGGTCACGCACACGGGTCCGCTTTCCTCCGTGTTGGGGCAGGAAAGTTGCGGCAGGCTTTCCGAGATCCAGGCCTTCCAGGGCCGCAAGGCCTCCGGAACGGGCACGTCCCGCGCAGACGCGGGCGGCGCGAAGATCGCGATGAGGCCGAAGCCGCCAAGGAGGAGGGCCGATGCCGTGAGCGGGGATACCAATCGGGGGGAGGGTAGCGTAGGCATGACCTGAAAGCTAGCCACAAAGCAAAATCCCCGCGCCGGGAATCCGCCCCCGGTCGCCGGGAATGCTAACTTAAGGAAGCGGAATAAAATGTCTTCGATCCGAAAAAGCGCCCCGTTCCTGAACGGGTATGGAATAGGCTTTTCACATCCTGCGTGGTTTTTCTCTTTCCATTTTCCACCGCCCACGGACAATCGCGAATTTATCTTAAGCGGCGATGAAGTCTAGCGCGCCACGCCCAGGATCACGTTGCTGGCCTTGAACTTCGCGGTCGCCGGGCCGCCTTCCGCAAGTTTCAATTCCTTCACAGTCCGCAACGAGATCATCGCGACCACGTTGGTCCCGCCCGCCAATTGCAAAATCATCTCGGCCTTCTGCTCGCCTTTTTCCCCGGCCTTTTGCCCGGCCCTCCGATCGGTTTTTTGATCCGCCATCTTCAGGGAAATGATTTTTCCGGTCAGAGCGTTTTCGTCTGTGGTCGAGTCCGCCGCGACTCTCCTCCCGCCGTCATTCTTTGCGGAAGCTTTGACTTTGAGGTTTGCCGCGCCCACGGAGATCCAGTTCGCCTTGATCAGGGCATAGGCCTCCTCTCCCTTGCGAAGGCCCAGACTTTCCAGCCCCTCCACCGTGATCTTGGAGACGACCTTGTCCTTGCCCTTGAGACGCAGCACCACCGTGGCGGTCAAGGCGTGCTTGCGGATGGATTCCACCGTGCCGAACCACTGGTTGCGCGCGCTCGTCTTCAGGGAAACCTTCCGGGTCAGATGCAGGAAGCGATCGAAGTCCTCGATGCCCTCCCGCAGCCGATCCATGTATTTGCCGTGCTCCTCCTGGATGGCGCGGTAGACGCGCAGCAAGCTTTCCCCCTGGGACGTCAGGCGCGTGCCGCCGCCGCTTTTGCCTCCGGTGGTGCGTTCCACCAGGGGACCGTCGGAAATGCCGTTGAGATGATCGATGGTAAGCCACGCCGTGCGGTAGCTGATGCCCACGGCCTTGCCCGCCTTGGTGATCGATCCCGTCTCGGCGATTTTATCCAGCAGGGCCATGCGGGATCCGTTCAACACATTGTCCCTGCCCCGGCTGAGCCATACCTGCCCCGCGGCGCTGATGGGTTTCTTCATATCGGGCGGAAGCCTTTTTTATTGACGAGGAACAGGAGCAGTAGGGCGCCGAATGACAAAGCGCATAAAGCGGCGGAATAGAAATGGGCGGCGCCGTAATGCATCGACTCCACCTCATCATAGACGGCCATGGATGCAAGCAAAGTCCTGCCCGGGATCTTGCCTCCGATCATGAGCGCCACGCCGAACTCGCCAATGGTGTGGGAAAACGTCAGCACCGCCGCGGCCAGCAGGGAGGGCTTCATCTCCGGCAGCAGCACGTGGAAGAGGGTTTGCCAGGGCGAAGCGCCCAGCATTCGGGCTTCTTCGGAAAGCGAGGCGGGCAGGGAATCCAAACCGGAAACGATGGGATTGATCATGAACGGCAGGCTGAATACCATGGACCCGATCACCAGACCCATCTGGGAGAAGGGGATGGTCAGATGGAACCAGGACATCAGAAAATGCCCTGGAATCCAATCGGGGCTGAAGAAGAGCAGGAGGTAGAAACCGATGACGGTAGGCGGCAATGCCAGCGGGAGGTTCAGCAGGGCCTGGATGGGGAAGCGCAGGGCCGAACGCGTCCGCGTCAGCCGGAAGCCGAGCGGAACGCAGATCAGGAACAGGATGGGCGTGGTGATGAACGAGATGCGGAGCGTAAGCCAGAGTGGGGCGAAGTCCAGGTTCATGGCGATGGGGTTCTTCCGGATCCGGCCGCGGGTCTCAAGGGAGCGCGTAGCCGTATTTGGAAAAAATCCTCCGGGCCGGATCGGAGTAGAGATAGGCGAGGAAACTTGAGGCAAGCATCGGATGGTTTTCCAAACCGAACCTGCACATGACGGCGCCTTGCGCGATCCGATCATACAACGCGCTGTCCACTTCCTTCCATTTGCCTTTGCCCCGCGCCTCTCCGGACAAGACTACGGACTTGGCATCGAATCCGATTTCCGCGTTTCCCGTGAGGATGTATTGGCTTACCTGGGAAATGCTTTCCCCATAGACCAGTTTGGCGCGGACCTTGTCGTACAATCCGCATCGCCGCAAGGCCTTGACCGCCTCGCGGCCATAAGGCGCGTGTTCGGGATCCGCCACGGCCACTTTGGCGACGCCGGCATCCATCAGGACTTCCATCCCCATGTCCAAGTCGAGATCCTTCAGCGTCCACAGCACGAGCTTGCCGTAAGCATAGGGCTTCGCCTTTTCGGGCGCATATCCCCATTTGCGCAGGGAATCGGGATAATCCATGTCCGCGGAAACGAACAGATCGAACGGGGCTCCGTTCCTGATCTGCGTGGAGAGCATTCCGGAGGCGCCATATACGGTATTCACTTCCGCCCCGGAGGCGCGGTCGAAATCCGCCTTGATCTCCTCCATGGCGAACCGGACATTCGCGGCCGCGGCCACCGTGAGCGGGCCGGAAGCATGGGCGCCGGTGATGGCCAGCAACGCGATCAGCAATACCGAAACCGGGTGGTGGAAACGGATGCGGAATGCGGTCGGAAAGCGCTGTATACCCGGGTTCATAAGGACCGAAATATACTTCAATACATAACGACTTCAAGGCCGCGCCGCCTGTCCGGATCAGTCAGTCCGGCCCATCGCGTGCCGAAGGATGTCGTAAAATGATATCAATGGCGCGGCCCGGAAGCGAGTCCTCCGGGTCGCGCTGTATGGACCGTGCGCGCCGGGTATTACCGCGCCGCTACGGCAAGCAACCGGATGCTCCGGGCCGCTTCCACCATGTTCCGCAAGGCCGGAGCCACTTCCTCCCACCGCCTCGTCTTGAGGCCGCAGTCCGGATTGACCCACAGGTTTTCCGGACTCAACACGCCGCAGGCCTTTTCCAAAAGGCCGGTCATCTCGGCCGGATCGGGAATGCGGGGAGAATGGATGTCCCACACCCCCGGACCGATCCCGTTTGGATAATGGAAATGCTTGAACGCATCCAGCAGCTCCATGCGCGACCGCGAGGCTTCCAGGGAGATCACGTCAGCGTCCATGCGCGCGATGTAGGCCATGATCTCGTCGAAGTCGCAATAGCACATATGCGTGTGGATCTGGGTTTCGTCCCGCACGCCCGAGGACGCGAGTTTGAAAGCCCACACTTCCCAATCCAGCACGGCCGGCCAATCCCCCTTGCGCAAGGGCAGGGCTTCCCGCAAGGCGGGCTCGTCGATCTGGATGATGGGCATGCCCGCCGCTTCCAGATCGCGGACTTCATCGCGGATGGCGAGGGCGATCTGGTTCGCCGTCTCCGCCAAGGGTTGATCATCGCGCACGAAGCTCCACTTCAGGATCGTCACCGGTCCCGTCAACATCCCTTTCATAGGTTTCTTCGTTGCGTTCAGGGAGAAGCGCGCCCAATCCAACGTCATTGGTTCCGGGCGATGCACGTCGCCCCAGATGATCGGGGGCTTCACGCAGCGCGTGCCGTAGCTCTGCACCCAACCTCCCGAAGTGAACGCAAAGCCCGCCAGCTTCTCGCCGAAGAACTCGACCATATCGTTGCGTTCGAATTCCCCATGGACCAGCACGTCCAGTCCCACCTCCTCTTGGCGCCGGATGGCCGCCAGGGTTTCCGCCTCCAAAAAGGCCCGGTAGTCCCCGTCCTCCAGTTGGCCTTTCTTCCAGCGGGCCCGCGCGCGCCGCACCGTCTCGGTCTGGGGAAAGGATCCGATGGTCGTAGTGGGGAAGGGAGGCAGGTCGAGTTTTTCCGCCTGCCTGATCTTGCGCATCGCATAGGGCGTTTTCCTTTCGCCGTCCTCGGCGCGGATCCTTCCCGTGCGGCCGCGCACCGCTCCGATGCGGGTTCCCGCATGATCCCTGCGGCTTTGGATGTCCGCCTGGTTATCCAGGTACTCTTTAGCCGATGCCCAGTTTCCCGCCTGGGTCATGCGCGCCAGCGTCCCCAGCTCGGAAAGCTTTTCTTCCGCGAAGGAGAGCCAGCGCTTCACCTCGGCGGGCGAAGTGTTTTCCTCCCGCAGGGAAATCGGGGAATGCTGCAAGGAGCAGGAAGGCGCGAGGATCAGCCTGTCGGCGCCGAGCTTTTCCCGGGCCGCGGCGATGAGCGCCAGAGAGCGGGAGAAATCGTTCTTCCACACGTTGCGGCCGTCTACGATGCCGAGCGAAAGCATGCGGCCCAGGCGCAGGCCGGCCAGGATTTCCGGCAGTTCGGATTCCGCCCGGGTAACATCCAGGTGCACGGCCTGCACGGGCAGATCCATCAGCAAAGGAAGGTTCGCCCCGTATCCTCCGAAATACGAGCAGACCATCAGGGACAGGCCAGGCGCGGCCCCGGCCAAGGTCGCATAGGCGGAAGCCAGCAGCTTCTTTTCCCGTTCGTCCATGTCCATCGCCAGCACGGGTTCGTCCAATTGGATCCATTCCGCGCCCAGCTTCCGCAGTTCCGCCAGGATCAGGGCGTAGACGGGAATGAGTTTCCCCAACAGGGAAAGCTTGTCGAAGGATTCGCCCCGGCATTTCGCCATCCGCAAAAAGGAGATCGGACCCAGGAACACGGGCTTGGTCAGGATGCCGATCGACAGCGCCTCGCGGAACTCATCAAAGGGCTTGGTGGCGGCCAACTGGAAATCCTGATCCGCTTCCAGCTCGGGCACCAGGTAGTGGTAATTGGTATCCAGCCACTTGGTCATTTCCAGGGCATGCACGGTTCCGTTGCCCCGGGCCATGGCGAAATATTCGTCCAGGTTTAGAGTCCTGCGCCCGTTTTCCATGAAGCGCGCCGGGGCGCAGCCCAGCAGGCAAACGTGATCGAGGACCTGATCGTAAAGGCTGAAATCGTTGGACGGAATCAGGTCGATGCCCGCCGCCTTCTGCAGCATCCAGTTTTCCCGGCGGATCGCCGAGGCCGTCGCCGGCAATGCCGATCGGGTCGTCGGATCGCTCCAATACCCTTCCACGGCTTTTTTCAATTCGCGGTTCCGCCCGATGCGGGGGAAGCCGAGGTTCTGTGTCGTAATACGCATGATCTATTCTCCTTGACTGAGGTTAAGGAGAACGCGAAGAGGGAAAGCGGAAAATCGAGGACGAAGAGACCGCTTGCGCGGCATCGCCTCCGGGGATCGCCACCTCCACTAATCTTGTCCTCGAAGATTATTGGAATGCCTGCAGGTGAGTCTTCTGGCTTGCGGGTCCCGGCGGAGAAAAATCCCCCGCCATCCTACTCCCCCGGCCTTCCCATCCCGGCAATCCGCTCGCGCGGATGGCTTCGACAGTGGCTGCGGCCTTCCTTGCGGAAGTACGCGATCCGATTCCTTGCGGAAGCGGACTTGGGTTTCGTACCGCTTACAGCGACGAGCTCGCTTCCGGTTTGCACGGAATTCCTCGTTATGCGAGCGAAAGGGCTGGGCCCTTTCGCTTTAAGAGATTCGGCCGAAGGCCGGATCTCTACATCCCTGGATTATCCGGGGCGCTTCCTATAAGCAAGACCCTCCAATTTTGGACGGGTCCGAAAACGAATGTAGCTAAAATGGGCCTTGTCCATACGACAGTGCGTGGATACCTTGCCTGTTCCCGCTCTACGTCTCCAAATAAAAAAAGGGAAGTCCGTATGCCGGAAATCAAAACCGGAATCCTGTACCGCAAAGCCGACTATCCCGGCGTGTTCTACCGGATGCTTATCGATGGCATCGACATCTCTCTAGCATCGCACCTACGCATGTATCCTCACGCCCCGCCGGAAAATACCTCAAGGCTCGCGGAATTGAGTAGGTTTTGGGTATGGAAAACAAGAACGGAAGAATCGTGGCGGCAGTCGTGATCGGCGTGATTGCGATCACAGGAGGCGCAGTCATGATGAATCAACTCGCGAAGCAGATCAATTCCGTCTCCTATTTCAACCTGGTCAGGATGACGAGCCAGGTGGCCAAAACCCTGCCCATGCTCGTCGACAAGGAAACCGAACTCTACGCCGTAGGGGCCGAGGACAAAGCCATCCGCTACAATTACCGGTTGGTGAACCATGCCAAGTCGGATATCACCCTTGATCCGTTCGTGAAGGCGATCAAGCCCGGCATCATCAACGGCAACTGCTCCAACCCGGAAACCCGCAAAGGCCTCCTTGAAAAGGGCGTGGCCATGAAGTACGAGTACTATGACAGCAGCAAGGTCTTCATCGTCGAACTCGTGGTCACCAGCGCCGATTGCACCGGCCCGGGGTAAAACCCGCCCTCAGGGGTGCCTTCCACAGGTCTCTGCATATCACTATTGACACCTGCCCAAATGAGCAGTATATTCATGGCAACCACCTCCTTTCGAAAGGGAAAGCCATGATCGCACGCGTACCCCAGTCCCAGCCCCTTATTCTCTCCGCCAAGCTCGGCCTGGTCTCGGTCCCGGACGCGGACCTGCTTTCCCTTCCCCAGGCCCGGGACGAAGACCTGGACCGCAACTCCGCCCGGGAGCTGCTCCAGGCTCTGGGCGCCAACCTCGGAATGACTCTGCTCGCCCGCAAGGACGAAACCTTCCCCGACACCGAACGGACGGACGAAGACTCCGCAACCGGATCAACCTCCGCCTTCCCCGATGGCGCCGTCCGTCGTTCGCTCGAAGGGCTCGATGCGGTGTGGATGCGCGACAATGAAGTGGTCGCCTGCTTCGTCGTCGAGAGCGGTCTCGCCGGCTGGGAAAGCATCCGCCGCCTGGCCGACCTGGTGGCACTGCACCCCAAGCTTAAGGCCCCGCTTTACGCGGTAACCCTCCCTTCCCTCAAGTCCGGCCTCATCGCGGAACTCCATCGCCCCGCCCTCCTGCTCCCCAAGAAACCCCTCGCCGAAACCCTCCGCCTGCTGGAATGGGATCGCCTCAAGACCGAGGTGGATCAACTGGGGGAACGCGTGCGTTACCTCAAGCCGGAATTCCTGGAAGGGATCTCGGAGCCGATCGCGGCGCCCAAGGCGGGGTAGGGAAGGGGGAGGAGCGCTTCCCCCGGATTTTGTCTTGCTACTGCTTGAATGTTTGTTTGTGGACAAGATTCCAATCGTCTTTGGTCTTGGAATAGGTTTCCGTGACTGAAACGGTTTCCAAATCTTTGCCATCATACTTCATTGATTCGATATAGGTCAGTACCGCCGTATTCGCGTTCGAGGATGCGATCCTGAAGTCCTCGGCGGACAATGACGCTATTTTGTTTAGTGGATGAATAATGTGGGTTTCGATGAATTCGGTTTTCGAGTATTGTTTACCGTCCGCGGTTTGCAAAATGAAATCATCGGATAAATATTTGGTCTGCAGATCATATTTACCCTTAACTGCATCGTTCAACATATCCGTTTCAAGTTTTGACAGAAGCCTCAACAAGGGCTCCTCTTTGATGTATTTGTTGAGTTCATGGGTCGAAACGGGTCCATTGTGGGTCGGGTAAATCGTGGTGACCTTATTGTCCGAGGCGATTTTTTCTACCAGCTTGAGATTTTGGTCCGCCAATTTCCTGTTCTCATGGAAGAAGTGCTCTCTTACATGGTGGCCATCAGGTACCAATCCTCCGCCTTGGGCTTTGAATGTCCCGATAAAGGCGTCCCCCACAAAAAGATTTTCACCCATCAACACCAATAAATCCCCTGGTGTATGACCACCTTTAATCGGAATGATTTTTCCATCCACTCCATACTTGGCCAGGTCGATATCGGACTCGTCTACGATAATGTCGGGGGTGAAAGGTTGATAGCTTAAATCGGAATATTTCCGGAGCCGGCTTCCCCATATGCTCACATCTTCGCATTTATCCAGTTCGGTTTTGCCGGAAGTGAACTTTTCCAAATCCCTCTTGCTTCCTGCAATGGGAATATGAAAGGTTTGTTGGAGAAATCTCGCGTTACCGGCATGGTCCCCGTGTCCATGGGTAACGATCGCCAATGTGATATTTTCCGGTTTAAAGCCAAGGGCCTTGATGGACTTTACCAGGCTGTCTTGATAGCCTGCCACCGCCACACCGGTTTCAACCAAAATCAATTTTTCGCTATTCCCTTTGACCAGGAAAGCCTCTGAAAAATAGTTTTGAATGTGGTATACTTGCGTTGCCGCTTTGCCGTTTGCAGTTGCAAAGGAGAACGTAAATAGCAAGGCGGAAAGCAGAACCCGGCGCAGTGTTTTTGGTTCGGTTATAATGAACCCGAGATTGGACATTTTCGTTATTAACATTTTTTTACCCATTTCGAAAGAGTTGTTTTTCATTTTGGTATCCTGCCTATGCCATTGCTTTCAGGGAGAGGAGGCTCTTCTGACCAATGGTCTCGAATAGGTTGGCTTGCACCTCCAAGCCGGTTTTGTTCATGGCCTCAGGCGCGCTGCCGCCCATGAATGGGTCCACCACCACCCGCAAGGGACGGCTTCCCGCCGGCGTTTCCACGACCTTTAACACGGCGTCGGCGACCGCCTGCGGGTTGGGCGAGTTGTCGCCCTTCATGATCGCCTCGATGATGCCATCGTACAGATTGGCCGGGACTCCGGAGAGCGATCCGTAGCCTGCGAGACGATCCGCGTCCTCCGGGGCCTCCACCGTGGAGAAAAGTTCCGTAGGGAAACCTCCGGGTTCCACGATTACGACATCAACGCCCAGGCCGGACAATTCATAGCGATAACTTTCCGATAGCCCTTCGACGGCGTATTTCGTCGCGGTGTAGGTTGCCGAATAAGGCAGCACGATGCGGCCCATGATGCTGGAGATGTTCACGAACAGGCCGCTTCCCGCTTTGCGGAAGGCCGGAAGCGCGGCGCGGATGACCCGCTGGAACCCGAATACATTGATGTCGAAGGAACGCTCGAATTGTTCCATGCTTATGGCCTCGCCATAGGTGCCCATGCCGTGGGCGACCCCGGCATTGTTGACGACCGCGTCCAGGCCGCCTTTCGACTCGGCGGCGGCCCGCACGGCCGCATTTACCGAAGCCTCCTTGCGCACATCGAGTTCCAAAACCTGCAGCTTGCCGGCCTTGCCGCGGGCGAAGGTGATGAGGGCCTCGGCCTTGGCTGCGTTCCGCCCCTTCGGTTCGCGCATGGTGGCGAACACAGTATGGCCGGCGGTAACAAGGCTGCGGGCGATCAAAGAACCGAAACCGGCGGCGGCGCCGGTGATGAGGATGTTTTTCGGGGAAGTCATATCGTCTCCTGTGGTGTGGGAATTCACAGGAGTGAAGGTACCAGACGCTAGCGGCCCGGGGTCTAATCAAATGTTAAGAAATGGCCGGGAATATGCCGAGGAAGCCGTGGTCCGCAAGCTTGCGGTTACGTGGGAGTTAGCGCTTTCCGCATGGTGGAATGGGTGCGCAAAGAGCGCGTGGTCCGTGAGAGGCCTTTGCGGATCCGGGAAAGGGAAACCTCGGTGATACCCAGGTAGGATGCGATATGGTATTGAGGGATACGCTGGGCAAGGTTCCCGTGCATACCGATGAAACCGAGATAACGGTCGCTCGCGTCCTGTTTCAGGAAGGCGCGGGCTCGAGCCTCTTTTTGCCCGAGCCACCATTCGCCGAGTTTGCGGCTCATCCGATCGAAAATAGGGTGCATGTCGTATAGGGCATTGAAGGCGGCTGCGTCCGCGACCAATACGATACTTGACTCCAGCGCCTGGATGCCGCAGCCGGCATCCGGTTCCAGCGAGCAGCCCACCATGGGATTGGTGAACATATTCTCGGCGAGGAAGGCTTTGTTGTATTGCTTTTCGTCACGCCCGCCGTAGAAATAGCGGAGCAGGCCGGAACAGACGAAAAAGATATGCGCCGGTTTGTTGCCTGGTTTCAAGGCGAAATCCGATTTGGCCAACGTCTTCACGCGGAAGACGCTTTTCAGAAGATCCCATTCTTTGTCGCGGATATCGGCCCATTGTGAGAGCGTTTTGCGCATTTGCAGGTAGTAGGCGTCTTCGTGCATGGTTTTAAATATAACCGATGGCCTCGGAAAAGGCCGTAACCAAGGCGGGCTAACCTCCTTGAAACTCCGCCGGGGTGGAGGATGTTTGAGCTTTGGAGCCGTATCGCGTGCATGCCTGGTCGGCGGTGAAACTCAAGAACGGCAACCTGCACCGTCGCTGGGAGGGATTGGGACCGAAAACCGGCGACTTGCGGTTATTTTTCCAGGATGCCCCGAAGCGGAATTCCAAAGTGAGACCCCGGATTTTGCTTGCGGCATTTCTCATGGCTGGGTTCGGCGCTTTGCTGTTTTGGATCATTCCCGGCCGGGAACGCATAGGAGTATTTGAAAACCGTTCCCATCCACTTTGAGCGGCTCGCGCAGCCTCATCAACATTTTGAAGGACCAAGGTAGGACTATGCTTTACGTGACCGTCCATCTGTATGGCAGGAACGGTATCCCCGGAGAATTCAAAGCCTATGAGCAGAAGGCCTTGGATATCTTCCGCAGGCACGGAGGGGAGGTCGTTGTGGCTTACACTCCCGTCGCCGGAACGGATCCAGGCGATACCCCGGATGAAATCCAGGTTCTGCGGATATCAGGCCGCGCGGTATTCGACGCGTTCATGAACGATCCGGAGCGGGTGATAATGGCCGGGGAAAGGGATTCCGTGCTGCGCAGAACCGAGGTCTTTTTTTCGGAAACGATCATCGGGTATTAAACGGCCCATATCGAGATTTGCTGCATCCCCTTTTTCGCTTCTGATCTTTCCCTTGGCGTCATCCGAAAACCTGTTGGCCATCGGCGCCGAAAATCAATCCAAGGCCCAGGAGGTAGCGGACTATTTGGCCGGGCAGGAGGATGGGTAAAGATTGATCTATGAGACGGGAAAACGCGCCTAGCATTTTTCCGCCTTCGGCAGGGTAACATATGAGGTACCCAGCGTCCGCCCGGAACGGGTTCGGGCTATAGTCCTGTTCTCAGGCCGACTAGGGCAGGTTGATCAGAAGCCCTTGCGCGGATCCGGAGGGGGAACGCCAAAGGTACCGGAACGTCCCGGTTCCCAGGCGGGACGGCAGGGAAGCCGACTTTTTACCCGCGGGATGCAGGGACGCGCGCAAGGCGCCGTCCATGCCGTACACCTCCAGGCCGGCTCCGGTGGTGGAGGGAAAGGCCGACAGGTTCACTTCCGAGCCCGGGCCCACGTACAGGGCGCGCGGGAAGGCCGCGCCCGAGGCCGCATGGGTTGCCTTATTCCGGCGCGCGTCGACCGGGCCCGATCTTTCGAGGCCGATCAGGCCGCCGTCCACGAACTGGGGGCCGCCTCCGGAGTTGGTGCAACGGAGGGCGAAGACATTGTCGCCTGGCGCCAGGCCGACGCTTGCGGCGGGGAGGATCGCCTCTTTGTATTCCGTGCCCGATCCGGATTCCTGCACCAGCAACTTGCCGTTGACGTAGATGACCACTTCATCGTCGTGGATGTAGGACAGCAGATAATCGCTGTAAGCATGGTCCAAGGTGATATGCTTGCGGATCCAGATATCGTAGTTGAGCCAGCTGGTTCCGAGCTGGGCGGCGAATTCGGTGGAGCCGAAGCCGGAGTGGCCTTCGATCCAGCCGTCATCCGCAAAGCCGGTGTCGTTCCAACCGGAGCCCGGATTGACGTCGGTGTATTTCCAGTCCTCCCCGCCGTAGCGGGCATCGGCAACCAGGGCGGTAGCCTGCATGGTACTGGAGATGGACAGGCCGACGTCGATGTAGCCCGGGCCGTCGGTGTTGCGGCAATGGACGGCGAGGACGTTCTTGCCCAGCTTGAGTTCCGCTTTCGCTTCGTCGGAAAGGAACTCGACATGCATGCCGTTCACGAACGGTTCCGTGAATACCTGGGTGCCGTTGAGGTAGATTTCCACGGCCTCGTCATGCTGCAGGCTGATGAACAGGGATTCGAAATCCAGCGAAGCGACGTCGAAGGATTTGCGCAACCAGATGTCGGGAGTGCTCCAGTCCTGGCCGATGGCGGCGCCGCTTTGCGCCGTGCCCACACCGAATCCGCCCCTGCCTGTGAACCAGGCCGCATCGTCGAAGTCCGATTCGAACCAACCCACGCCGGGATCGTCGGTCATGAAACGCCATTCCGTGGCGAGCGGCGAGCGCGCATCCGCCACCAGCGGGATATGCACGGTGCGTTCCTGCGCTGACACGGAGCCGAGCATGGCCGCGATGGCGACGACGCCCGCGCGGGCGGCCGAAGATTTCGAGGTGCGATGAAAACGGATACACATTGCGGTTCCCCTTGAAGCGATAAAGGAAAAGATAGGCTGGCCCGGCAATCCCAACTTCGAAATTGATGGGAAGCCGGATATTAATGTTGTTTTAAAAACATCAACGCGTAACCCGCGGACGGGCGTGGAGGGGCGTTCCTATTCGTTCCTATTGGTAGGCGGGCGAGGTACGGAATCGGTAAGTTCGGATGATTATTCACAGGTGAGAATCCGCCTGGCGGGAATCGCGGATGCGCCCAGGGTCCGCATCCGCGTGTGCGCCGGGGATCCCGTGGGGCCGCGACGACCGGGGCGATGCGGCGGAAGGCCCGTGAATCGGGCCTGAAACGGGGGTGGCCCTTCCGCATCCTCCCCGTTACCCGCAGGTTTCCCAAATTCATGAATGGGGAAGTTTGCGGATGCGGATTCCCGGTTCACCCGAATGGGGTCGGGGAGTCCCGTTTTTCCGTCCGGGCCGCACTTTTTTTCATTCAGCAGAATCGATACGGGCGCATTAGACTGCCCCCAAGGGTTTCCGGGTCGGGGAGCCGTTCCAGGCGTACCATCAAGGCGCCCGGGGCGGGTATCCGGATTGATCCCATGGGTTGAAAAGATCGACATTCCAGGGTGGTCCGATGAACAGATTCAAAATCTCCTGCTTGGCAATTGCCACGGCGTGTTCCGCGACTTTCGCCCAGGGAAAGTACGTGGGTTGGTCCATGGGATATCTTCCCAACTACGCCAACTTCCCCATCTCCAAGATCAATTGGAAGTGCTATACCCATCTGGCCTGGTTCTCCATCAACGGCGACGGGGCGGGCAATCTGAACGGGCTGTCGGCGACCCAGGCCAAGGCGTTCACGGCGGCGGCCCACCAGCACAACGTCAAGGCCATCATCTGCGTGGGCGGAGGCGGCGCGGGCGGGCAGTTCACCTCGGCGACCAAGAGTGGTCCGTTGCCGAACTTCCTGAACAACCTGATCAACTTCATGCAGTCGAACGACTTCGACGGCATCGACATCGATTGGGAAGACGGTATCGTGCAATCCCAGTACGCGGCCTTGTTCAAAGGCCTGTCCGACGCGTTCGACAAGATCACGCCACGGCCCGTCCTGACCGTGGCGACATTCATGGGCCTGGCCGGTAACACCGCGCCCGTGGCCCAATACATCGATCAGGTCAACCTGATGTCCTACTACGCGACCATGACCGGCGGCGACGTTCCCATTCCGCAGCAGATGGCGGCCTTTACGGGCAAGGGCGTGGCGAAGACCAAGCTGGGCGTGGGCTACGGATACGATACCGACGGCGAAGTGGACGGTCCCAATGAAATGGGAAACGGTCCCAACGGCAATCCCACCGACATCACGGCCAAATGCAAGTACGCCATCGACCAGGGTTTCGGCGGAATCATGGTGTGGGAAATCGATCGGGCCCCGGCCATCTGCGACAGCATCACGGCCAGCTACGTGAACCACAATGCCGTGAGCCTGAGGAAGCCGCGCTATGCGGATCTGGGTGACCAGGCGGTTACCCTGCGCATCACCCGCGCCGGCGGCATCCAGGCCGTCCAATATTCCCTGACCGCGGCGGGCGCGGTGGATCTGGGGCTGTATGATATGCAAGGGACTTTGATCAATCATCTGGTCCAGGGCGAGCGCGGTCCCGGTGAATACAACCTCGCTCTCGACAACGCCCCGGCGGGACGTTCCCTAAAGCCGGGAGCCTATGTGGTGAAGCTCGCCACGCCCGCTGGAAACCAATCCGGAGAAATCATCCTGCGCTGATCCGATCCGCCTAAGCCGGGCCGGCATGCACCGGCCCGGCCTTATGCCGGTCTTGCGGTTCCCCCCGCCTTTCCCCTTCCTTTCCCAAACCATTCGCGCCAGCGCTTCCGTTCCTCCGCGGATTGCCGATTTTGCCGTATCACCTTTGACATCGATAACGAAGGCTTTTGAAACCGGTTCGCTTTCCGCGGTCGAGTAACTTCAGCTTCGACGCGCCGCTACGACGGCGCCGCCCGGAAATGCCATGTCAAGGAGGCCACTATGATGGAACACCGCAATCCTATGAAGAGAATCCGCCCCGATGCGAACCGCGCGCACTCCGCGCGACAACACGCCCTGCGGGCAGGCGTCCTGGGCCTGCTCCTGGCCGGAGCCGCCTCGGCCCACGGGAACGGGCGGATCGATGTGGACCGCGTCCTGCTCCTGAGCGTCGACGGATTGCATGCCGTCGATCTGCAGCGCTATATCGGGCTGCATCCCCATTCCAACATGGCCCGCCTGGCGGGCATGGGAACCACCTACACCTCGGCTTCCGCGGCCAAGCCCTCGGACTCCTTTCCCGGCCTGCTGGCCATCGTCACCGGCGGTTCGCCCGCGTCCACCGGCGTTTATTACGACAACGCCTATGATCGCGATCTGTGCCCGCCCGGTTCCGGCTGCGCGACCCGCGGCACCGAAGTGGTCTACGATGAATCGATCGATATCAATCCGGATTTGCTGGATGCCGGCGGCGGCATAGACGTCTCCAAGCTCCCGCTGGATCCCAAGCGCGGCAACGCCCCCGTGTACCCGCACGACTTCCTGCGCGTCAATACCGTTTTCGAAGTGGTCAAGGCCTCCGGCCGCCGCACGGCGTGGTCGGACAAGCATCCGGCGTACGATATCGTGAACGGACCTTCGGGCCATGGCGTGGACGATTTGTACACCCCGGAAATCAACAACGCGTCCAATCCCACCGGGGACGTGGGCCTCACGGAAAACTACGACGATCTGAAGGTCGCGGCCATCCTCAACCAGATCGATGGCATGGATCATACCGGCA
>OBEQ011691212.1_pt1 | contig 49252 bp, 50 predicted proteins | sample 1670901 | NCBI WGS metagenome assembly OBEQ01 (sample SAMEA104232315, study PRJEB22302) | groundwater metagenome | biome: forest; feature: aquifer; material: groundwater | place: USA | collected 2011-08-07 | depth 5.4 m
AGATCTTCAAAAACTGTGGGTTCTTTTTGCGCAGAATCAGTTTCTTTCTCTTCTTGATATTTTCTCCGGAGGAACGTTATTAAATTTTTCGGTGATGGCTCTTGGATTGAATCCGTACATTAATGCTTCAATTATTTTTCAACTTCTTACTGTCGTTGTTCCCCGATTTGAGCAGCTTGCAAAAGAAGGTGAATACGGTCGGTCAAAAATTAATCAATATACTAGACTGCTGACTCTTCCTCTGACAATCATTCAGGCCATTGGGATCTACATTTTGCTAAAAAATCAACATATTGTTGGGAATCTTTCGCCCATCGAGTTTTTTTCGTTCATCATTACATTGGTTGCAGGAACGTTTATTCTAGTCTGGTTTGGAGAACTGATATCTGAATTTGGTTTGGGAAATGGAATATCGGTCCTTATTTTTGTGGGTATTGTTGGAAGACTGCCTGTGATATTCGGTAGAACTTTGACTATTGTCAATCAAGAATTGGTAACAAATGTTGTTGTGTTTCTGGTATTGGCGGTTTTTGTGATTGCTTCTATTGTCTTTGTGAACGAGGCTATCAGAAGAATCCCCGTATATTATGCAAAACGGATCCGTGGTAATCGTATTTATCAAGCCGCAAATACATACCTTCCGCTTAAACTAAATCAAGCAGGGGTTATTCCTATTATTTTTGCGGTTTCTTTCGTTCTTTTCCCTCAGCTTATCGGAAACTTTCTTCAGTATACGAAAAATCCTGCTATTTCCGGATTTGCGCGGTTCCTTGCGACTACGTTTACTCCCTCGGGATTTGTCTACAATTTTTTCTATTTCATTCTTGTTATTGGCTTTACATACTTTTATACCGTGGTCATTTTCAGCCCACAAAAAATTTCAGATGAGGTTCAGAAAAATGGTGGTTTTATTCCAGGAATACGCCCGGGGCAGGCGACAAAACAATATCTTGAACGGGTTTTATATCGCATCACAAGCGTAGGCGCGGTTTTTTTGGGTATCATTGCCATTCTTCCTGCGATTGTCTCTAAAATTACTGGAATAAGCAATCTGGTAATCGGAGGAACAGGTATTTTGATCGTGGTTTCGGTAATTCTGGAAACCTTTAAAACGGTTGAGGCGCAGCTTGTAATGAAGAGCTACGAGAAATTTTCTAGATAGAGGTATAATAATCTATGGCAAAAAAAGGATCAAGAACGCTTATTGGGCTTGTTTGCGAGGTCTGTAATAAACAAAATTACGTTACTGAAAAAAACAAGATAAATACAACCACGCCTTTGAAACTTAATAAATACTGTAATCATTGTAAAAAACGTACCGTACATAAAGAGAAAAAGAAGCTTGCTTAATAGCCGATATGAAAATTGTTTTAACCGGTATCCAAGGCTCGGGTAAATCAACGCAGGGAAACTTATTGTCAAAACAATTGAAGCTTCCCTATCTTTCAACAGGACACATATTTAGACAGATAGCAAAAGAGAAGACGAAACTGGGAAGATATGTGAAAGTAGTTATGAACTCCGGTCTTCTTATCCCCGACGAAAAGACAATAGAGATTGTTAATGATTATCTTTCAAGACCAGAGTATAAAAGAGGCTACATTATCGATGGTTTTCCAAGAACTCTTACACAATCAAAGAAATTTAAAAATAACGTCGATAAAGTAATCTATATTGAGATTCCTGACAAAGACGCCCTCTGGCGATTATCCTTCCGTAATGAGGAAGACCGTGAAGATGAGACGCTTGATGCTCTTCGAAAACGAATCGAACTATTCCATACGTTTACACAACCTGTCCTCGACTACTACGAGAAACAAGGGAAACTTATCACCATCGATGGCTCTAACTCAATCGAAGAGGTCAACGAGGATATTCTTAAAAGTCTTGGGAAGCAGCTCGTAAAAAACCAGATTCAGGAATGGGAAAAAAAGCAGAAAGCGATTATCGCTATCGTGGGACTCCCCGGGGCAGGGAAGACAGAGGCTGCGGCATTCTTTGCAAAGAAAAAACTTCCTATTATTTCATTCGGGAAGATTATTAATGAGTATATTGAGAAGAAAGGACTCCCACACACAGAAGAGGTACATAAACAAGTGCGCGAGGAGATTCGTCAGAGACACGGAAGAGAAGCGATGGCCCTTTTGAATAAAGAAGCAATTAAGGAAGCACTATCAAAAAAACCAATCATTGTCATCGATGGAATGCGATCCTGGGAAGAATATCAATATTTGAAAAAAGAATTTCCCGAGGTGCAGATGTATACCCTCTGTCTCTACTCAGACAAACAGATTCGATATCAACGCATTATGAGGCGGAAACAGCGAGCGCAACATTTCGGGGAAGAAAGAGATATGAACGAGTTGATTGGTGCAAATATGGGGCCAACGATTGCCTACGCCGACTTTCTTGTGAAGAATAATTTTTCGTTAGAAGATCTGGAAGATAAACTGGAAGATATTTATCGAGTGGTTTACTTCTCATGATTAAACTCAAGTCTGAAGAAGAGATTAAAATAATGAAGGAAGCAGGCTCTAAGCTTAAAAAAGTAGTTCAAGAACTCCTTCCAATTGTTAAGGTTGACATCACAACAAACTATATCGATAAAAAGGCAGAAGAACTTATCATTAAGACCGGTGGTGAACCATCATTTAAAAAAGTAAAAAACTATCGGTGGTCTACGTGTCTGCCGATCAACGATCAAGCAGTTCATACACCTCCGTCGAAAAGAAAGCTCAAAAACGGCGATCTTCTCACGATCGACATAGGACTCTTTTACAAAGGTTTTCATACAGACTATGCAACAAGCTTCGTGGTCGGAAAAAGTTCTACCCTTGGAGTGGAACGCTTTCTGGTTGTTGGTAAAGAAACGCTTTCAAAAGCGTTAAAAAAAGTAAGAGTCGGTACATATTTAGGAGAGATATCAGAAACAATTCAGAAAAACGTTGAGAAAAACGGTTATCACATCTTAAAAGAGTTGACAGGGCATGGAATCGGAAAAGACTTACACGAAGATCCAGTTGTCTTACAGTTCATCGATCGCCAAGTAACCAAGACATATAAGATGCAAGAGGGGCTAGTGATTGCGGTAGAGGTAATATACTCTATGGGAACGGAACAGATCAAATTTGAGAAGGGAAGCGACTGGTCGATTGTTACTACTGATGGAAGTCTTGCCGCCTGCTTCGAACACACTATCGCCATCACGCACAACGGCCCTGTACTAATTACATAATTTCCGGTTCAATTTAGCTCATATGTATGTTAAAATATATCCTTTATGAAGGAGGGTGTAATTGCAGTAGAAGGGGAGGTTATAGAAAACCTTCCTAATACTCTTTTTCGCGTGAAAGTCAATAATTCAGACAAGGTTATTCTTTGTTATTTATCAGGGAAGATGCGAAAGCATTATATCAAAATTCTTCCTGGGGATAAAGTTAGAGTGGAGTTGACTCAGTATGATCTTGATCGTGGAAGAATTGTGTATCGAATCTAACCAGAATGAAAGTACAATCGTCTGTAAAAAAAATATGCCCAAAATGTAAATTAGTGAAGCGAAAAGCTCGACTATATATTATTTGTTCAAATCCAAAGCATAAACAGAGACAGGGATGAAGTTAACTTAAAAATTTAAAGTGAAAAGTTAAAAGTAATATGGTTAGACTTTTGGGATTAAATTTGCCGGATGATAAACGCGTTGAGTATGCGCTTACTTTTTTTTATGGAATTGGTTGGAAAACTGCAGAAAAAATTTTAGATGAAACGAAGATTGATAAAAGCAAACAAATAAAGCAGTTAACAGAAGATGAGATAAAGAAAATTATTGCAGTCATTGAGAAAAATTATCAAGTAGAGGGAGAACTTAGGGAAGAGTTAGCGATGAATACCAAACGTCTTCGAGAAACTGGTAGCTATCGAGGAACTCGTCAAGCGCATGGTCTTCCTGTTCGCGGCCAGAGGACTAGATCAAATGCTAGAACAAAACGAGGAAAAAGAAAGACAGTCGGCGCGTTGAAGAAAGAAGTTTGGGCGAAACTTGACCAGTCAAGACCAGAAACAGACCGAGGATCCTCGACTACGGCAGGACAAAAATAATGAAAATCTAAAACCTAATTATGGCAAAGAAAAAAACCACTAAGACTGTTGAAAAAGGACGCATTTATGTCACCGCAACCTTTAATAATACCATTGTCACTATAACAGATGAGAAGGGAGCACCAGTCGTGCTCGGTTCATGTGGGATGTATGGATTTTTCGGTACTAGAAAATCTACTCCCTATGCAGCAACCATTACTACTGAAGCAACGCTGAAAAAAGCGATGTTTGATCACCGATTAAGAGAAGCGGTGGTCTACGTGCGGGGAATTGGTCCTGGAAGAGAAGCGGCACTGCGTGTAATCAAGGGGTCAAGTTTAGAAATTAATAAAATTACCGACGTTACCCCAATTCCTCATAACGGAGTTCGGCCTCCAAAAATACGAAGAGTATAATCTATGAGAGTTACTGGACCACGAAATAAAATTGCACGACGGGAAGGGCTAGATCTCGGGTTAAAAACGCCTGGTTCAAAAGCCCACGCCTCTCTTTTGAGAAAGCTGAATATTTTACCCGGTCAGCACGGAACGAGAAGACGAAGAAAGCTATCAGAACGATCGCGACAGTTACGAGAGAAGCAAAAGCTTCGTTTTTTATTTGGTATCACTGAAACACAGCTGAAGAATTATTTTCAGAAAGCAGTTCGTACAAAGGGAAATACGGGATATCTTTTAAGCCAACTTTTGGAGAAAAGGTTAGATAACACGGTATACCGTCTTGGATTTACTCCAACGCGCGCGAGCGCGCGACAACTCGTTTCTCATCGCCACATCAAAATAAATGGTAAAATAGTAAGTATTCCTTCTTTTCAGGTTCTAGCAGGACAGACGGTTACGTTTGCAGATGATGCGACGATGAAGATAGCAGCGGTGGAAACAAGTTTGAATAACAAGAATATTCTTATTCCTGAATGGTTGGAAAGAAAGAACAATATCGGAAAGATGATCACCGAACCAACAAGCGACGATATTGAAAAACAAGTAAATTTGAGGTCTGTTATTGAATTTTATTCAAGATAATTATGATTTTGTCCCTTCAGACCTGGGATATATTAATGAGTTAAATTATGGTAGAACCAGCGTTTTATACAAAAAAAACAGATCAGGGAGAATCATACGCAAAATTCGTCCTTGAGCCTCTCCCATTAAGTTTCGGTAACAGCATGGGTAACGCTCTTCGTCGCACACTTCTTTCTTCCTTAAAGGGCGCCGCGATTACACAGATAAAAATTGCAGGAGCTCCGCATCTTTTTTCCACTCTAAAAGGAATAAAAGAATCGGTTCTGGAGTTGGCATTAAATATGCAACAGCTCCGCTTCAATATAGTCAGGGATGGAGCTTTTGATGTTCACTTGGAAGTAAAAGGAGCGAAGAAAATTCAAGGAAAGCACGTCGAAGGAGAGGTTGAGGTTGTGAACAAAGATCTCTATTTGGCAGAACTAACCGATGATAAAGCAAAGCTGGAAGTCGAAGCGGTTGTAGAAACCGGCGTGGGAACTATTGCAAAAGATGAGGTCGAGAAAAAAGATTCAGGATACATCGCTCTTGATGCGTACTTTTCGCCAGTACGTAAAGTTAACTTTAAGGTTGAGGAGGCTCGTGTGGGGCGAAAGACCAACTTTGATCGTCTTGTGTTTGAGGTATGGACCAATGGAACTATTACTCCAGAGGACGCTGTGAAGACCGCCGTGGAAATCCTTCAAACTCATTTTGCCCATGTACTTTCAGGAAAGGATGAACCTCGAAAGAAAGAGACACCCGGTGAAAAAGAGAAATCCATAAAGGAGATAGATCAAAAACTCAAAGATATTATCATTGATGAACTCAATCTTCCTTCGAGAGTTATCAATGCCCTTCTTCGAGAAAACATTGAGACGATCGCCGATCTCATCAAAGCAGGGAAGGAAAAACTCATCAATGTCAAAGGTCTCGGTAAGAAATCTTTTGTCCTGATTGAAGATGAGATCAAAAAGATGGGAATTGAGGTTGAGTAACTATGAGACACCGCAGAACTGTTACAAAGTTTCGATACGGAAAAGATGCAAATAGGATGCTCTTTAAGAAACTTTTACGAAACTTTGTAACCCACGGAAAAATTACAACCACAGAGGCAAAAGCAAAAGCACTCCGTCCCCACATTGAGAGGTTGGTACATTCGGCAAAAAAAAATACTGAAGCGACTCGGATTCTCTTAAAAAAGCGAATTACCGATCTCGATCTAGAGAATTTGCTGATACAAGAGGTAGGGCCTATTTTTAAAGAAAAACAGAGCGGTTTTACAACGCTTACGCATCTTCCCGCAAGGGCAGCGGATGGAGCGACGATTGCACGACTACAATGGAGTCTTCCTGTTGTTTATGAGAAAAAACAAACAAAATCGCAACCAAAATCTCCTATAGAGAAAACAGAGAAGAAACCAACAAAAAAAGCAGTTCGTAAAACTAAAAAATAATATCTATGAAATCGCGAACATCATCAACTAAGCCGTTACGGGAAAACCAAGTCTCAAGAGAATGGCATCTGGTGGATCTTAATAAACAATCATTAGGCAGAGTAGCAACCCAAATTGCTACTTTTCTTCAGGGAAAACATAAATCGTTATACGTGCCATATCTGGACGTGGGAGATTATGTTGTTGTTGTAAATGCAAAACTTACAACGCTTAGTGGAAAAAAACCGCAGACAAAACAATATGCTCGTTATTCCGGATACCCGGGTGGACTACGTGTGAAAAGCTTTACGGCGCTTATGAAGAAAAATCCAACAGAAGTAATTCGTCATGCAGTATCGGGAATGTTGCCGAAGAACAAATTGAGAGCTCGTAGACTTACTCGTTTGTATATCTTTGAAGGAGAAAATCATCCGTATGGAGATAAAGTTAAGAAAATTTCTAATTCTTAATATTTTTAGATATGGCAAAAAAAACATCAACGATTAAATATTATGAAGCAGTTGGTCGCCGAAAAGAAGCAGTTGCGCGTGTCCGATTATACCTGACTGAAAAAACAGGAGAGGTTGCAGTAACGGGACAGAAACTTAAAAAGGGAGAGATCGTAGTGAACAAAAAACCCATCGCAAATATTTTTTCTTTACCATTTGAGAAGATTCAATATCTTAAGCCACTGAAGTTAACAGAGAGTGAAAATAGATTTGCGATATCTGTTGTGATTCGTGGAGGAGGGCACCATGGTCAACTTGAGGCGCTAGTTCACGGATTATCTCGGGCGCTTGAAAAGGTTGATACGACGGCATATCGATTGCTTTTGAAAAAAGAGGGTCTTCTCACAAGGGATGCTCGAGTAAGAGAAAGAAGAAAAGTGGGTCGGGGAGGAAAAGCTCGAAAAGCAAAACAATCTCCAAAGAGATAATCAAATTGCTACAATGCATATATATGCCCCAACTTTCGATTATTATTCTTTCTTACAATACCAAAGGTGTTACAAAACAGTGTCTTGATGGACTTATAAAATGTTTCGAAGAACAAAAAAGCGTCACAGGAGAGATTATTGTTGTCGATAATGCATCTCACGATGGGTCTGTTGAGATGCTGAAACAATACCAACAATCTCAACTTCCTCTAAGCATTTCTCTCGAACTTATTCTCAACAAAAAGAATGTCGGGTACCCGAAAGGAAATAATCAGGGTATTCAAAAAGCAAAAGGAGAATTCATATTACTTCTGAACTCTGACGCAATAATCCAAAAGATTGATTTTCAAGAATTGTTTGAGTATTTGAGATCTCATAAAGATGTTGGAGCGCTTACGGTCCGACTCATACTTCCAAACGGAACTATTGATCCAGCTTCTCATCGTGGATTTCCAACAATATGGAACTCGTTTTGTTACTTTACCGGACTAGAAAAAATATTAGGGCCGATTTTTTTTATTGGAAAATTTTTTGGAGGCTATCATCTTACTCACAAAAATCTTAACACTATGCATGAGATCGATTCTCCGACAGGCGCCTTCTATTTATCACCCGCAGAAGTTATGAGACAGGTCGGCGGATTCGACGATAAAAATTTTTTTCTCTACGGAGAAGATCTTGACCTTTCATATCGTATAAAAGAAAAAGGCTACAAAATAATCTATTATCCAAAATTTTTAGTACTCCATCTTAAACACACCAGCGGCTTGAAGAAAAAAAATAGCAGCGTTCAAAATCAATCGAAAGAATATTTTTACAAAGCAATGAAAATATTCTACAAAAAACATTATGAAAAAATCCATTCGCAATTTATTAATACGCTTGTATATTTTGCAATAGATTTCAAAAAGAAAATATCATGAAAAAAATTGGAATTGATGCACGGTTATACTCACAGACAGGAGTTGGAGTGTACTTGCGCAATCTCCTCTTTTATCTTCAGCGGCAACGAACAAATGATCATGAATTCATTATCTATGTTCTCAAAGAGGATCAGTCAAACGTTCGGAATCTTTCATTCGAGAAGAGATATGTTACCGAACGCTGGCATACTATTACTGAGCAGACAACATTTTTGCAAAGATTAAATAAAGATACTGTTGATTTAATGCATTTCACCTATTTCGGCTACCCTACGTTATATCGAAAACCATTTGTTTCAACTATCCACGACCTTACTCCGCTACTATTTAGAACAGGAAAAGCATCCACAAGGAACCCTCTAACGTATCAGGGAAAATATCTTGCTTTCCGTTTCGTGGTAAGTTCTCAAGTCAAAAACTCTCGTTTCGTTATTACTCCGACAAAAGCTGTTAAGGAACAGATTGTAAAAACGTTTGGCGAACAATATGAAAAAAAAACGATTCCTCTTTACGAAGGCGTTAATAGAGAACTGTTGTCTGCAAAGGAGAATACAAAATTAAAAGAGCGATTTATAAAACCTTTTTTCTTGTATGTCGGAAATTTCTATCCGCATAAAAATGTCGAGAGACTTATCCATGCTTTTTTAGACGTACATCATAACGTACAGCTAGTCCTTGTGGGCCCAAAAGATTTTTTCGCCAATAAACTACTACATTTAAACAATAAAATGGAGTATAAAGGTAGGGTAATTTTCTTTCATAATCCGACGATTGAAGATTTTGTCTTTTTCTATAAAAGCGCACTAGCCCTGATTCATCCCTCGTTATCTGAAGGATTCGGATTACCTCTCGTTGAGGCGATGTATTTCAATCTTCCAATTATCGCATCACATATCCCTGTTTTCGAAGAAATTCTTGAAGATAAGTATATCGAGTTTAATCCACAAAATACAAAAGATATAACTCGTGCAATTGAGCAGTTTTTAAAAAACAAATCGATTTATGATTATAATGAACTATTAGAGCGCTACTCTTTCGAGGAGATGACACAGAAGACAGTTGACGTTTATAGAAAAGCATTGAACATGTAATATGTAACGTGTAACATAGTAACTAAGAACGACGAGTAAAGAACTAATAATATTATGAAGGATAGAACTGGGAACCAATTAACGTTCGGAGATATCTGGTCGAAGGTCTTGAATCGGTTGTGGAATATTGTTCTTGAGATTGAGATCGGGATTCTTCATCTTGTCGGCCACGTCATTCCCATCCATTGGTTTCGAAAACTATTCTACCAAATGGCAGGAATGACAATCGGAAAGGGATCGTCCATTCACATGGGCGCAACACTGTATGATTCAAGAAATATCGTGATTGGAGAAGATTCAATCATTGGGGAACGAGCAGTGCTTGACGGAAGAGGACCCCTGTATATTGGAAACCACGTCGATATCGCAAGCGAGGTCATGATTTATAATTCGCAGCACGATATAAACGATGAACATTTCACACCTCATACAAAAAAAGTGAAGATCGGTGATTACGTCTTTGTCGGACCACGGACTATTATTCTTCCGGGCGTTACGATCGGAAAAGGAGCAATTGTCGCTGCCGGTGCGATAGTGACAAAAGATGTTCCTCCGTATGCAATCGTAGCCGGAGTCCCAGCAAAGATTATCGGAGAGAGAAAACAAAAAGACTTACATTATAAACTCGGCCGCCCCCGACTATTTCGCTAATATGTGGTTAATAGTTTAGTTGGAGACGGGAGTAATCCCTCAGTCTACGGTGCCGACCAGATAGACCGCCTGCCACGGTCGATAGGAAGAATAAAAGTTTTTCTCAAAAAGTATCTGCCCGTCTCTCGCTACTTTATATGAAAAATTTGTTTTCCCTCCCCATGCTGCAAAATCAACCTGTTTTGTTACTCCACGTTTTATGGTTGGATCATCCTGATACAAGGGTGGGGGAGGGGGTTGTACATCGTATAGTGTCGGTTGGGAAATAAAAATCTGTCTTCCGTCCTTTCTCCCGTAGAACTCAAAGGTTAACTCGTTAGTATTTTTATTAACCACCATCTGGATCAATATCGCCGCAGGAGTATCATTTTTGAATTTGAAATCTGCATACGGAGAAAAAACCGTTGCATCAAAACCCGGCTTTGAGTCATTCTCGTAATAACCCACTCTATAAGCATGGGCAACCCGTTCGACAATTGGAAGACCACTATTCAATGCTGCTCTAAAAAGTGTTGTTGAGACCTGACATACGCCACCACCGTCTCCGAGAACCGTTTTCCCACTTTTAATAATGTATGCAGGCTGATACCCGGTTGCTGCAGAGATATCGCCAACGATCTTATTAAAAGAAAACTCTTCACCTTTTTGTATTAGCACCCCATGGAATTTGGATGAAGCAAGAAGCACATTGTGCACGCGTTCGGGAATAGAATGAGTATAGTTTGATTTTCCAACTCCAATAAGCTCTTCAATCCCAAATTGATTTGCTTTTGCAAGTGTTAGCTCTGGATCCGACACGGTTTTCTCAAGTATCAATGCCTTACTCTGTGGCTTGTTTTTAAAATCGGCAATTGTTGTGTCGAGTTTTTTTCGAAACTCGTCGGATTTAAGTGTGATTCCCTTTTCTTCGGGGCGAAATGTAACAACTCGATTATTCTCAAACTCAAAAAGTGCATTTTTTGCAGGAACATTATACTGTTGTTCAGCATCAGATAGAAACTCATCAACCGCGCTTTTATCATAGGAAATCCGAGTTTCGAAATCGTACCGTCCCCGATTAAAAAGCGTAATGAATTTTTGTTGTATTCGTGCAGATAATAATGAGACTCGTCCTATGAGGTATGCCCTGTCAACGACATCAGAGATATTCGCTTTTAATCCCAGTTGCGCGGCAGAAAACGTTGCAATAGATTCATTATTAAAAAGTACGGTGAGCGATACTTTTTGCAACGGCTCATATTTTTTTGAAAAAAACTTAACCGCTTCTTTTTTTGTTTTTTCTCCAACGTTAATATTATCGATGTAGACGTTTGGAAAGATCCGCTCTCGAAGTTTTTTTTGCTCGCTTATAACGCGATCTGCGAGCAAAATAGCAGCAACAAGGAGGGCGATTATAATACCTATAGCAATTCTCAAAAGAAGCACATTTTTCTGTGCTTGATTTGGTATCATAAATAGTATGGTTGATGATAATCAAAAAGAGAAAGAAAATCAACAAACCCCGTCAAAAGAAGAACCAAAAACGATTTTTGAGACTGTCCCAGTACATGAAAAAGCAGAACCATCCGCGACGCCGATATCTTCATTAAAGCCAGAGGAGATTGCCGCCGATGTTGAGTCTCCTACACAAGTCTCCTCACCGCCCGTCTCACCGCCACCAGAGCCGCCAATGTACATCGAGAGCGATAACAGAAGAAAATATTTATTAATCGGAGGGGGAGTTTTGATTTTTTTTATTCTTTTCATCGTCTTGTTAAGCGCGATCTTCGGATCCTCAAAATCACAATCGTCGATTCATCTTACGTACTGGGGTTTATGGGAGGATCCATCGACGATGCAAACAGTTATTCAAACATATCAACAGCAACATAAAAATATAACCATCTCCTATGAAAAACTGGATCCACAGGATTATCGGAAAAAACTTGTTGCAAGAACCAAGAATAATCAAAATCCTCCAGACATTTTTCGATTTCACAATACCTGGCTTCCCGAAATAAGAGATGTCGCATCATCGCTGCCAAAATCAATTATGAGTAACGAAGAATATGAAAAAACGTTTTATCCTGTTACAAAGCAGGATCTAAAAGTGGGAGATTCATATTACGGAATTCCGCTTATGATTGATGGGTTGGTTCTGGTATACAACGATAGCCTATTTAAGAAAGCTGGAATTGATAATCCACCAGTCACGTGGGATGATATTCTCAATTATGTAGGAAAACTTACAGTCAAAGATTCAGCAGGACAGGTTATTACTTCGGGAATGGCCTTAGGTAGCAGCGCGAACATTGACCATTTTTCAGACATTTTTGGACTTTTTCTTATTCAAAACGGGGGAACTATTACCAGTCTGGATTCGCGTGAGGCAGCCGGTGCACTGGAAAGCTATCGAAAGTTCGCCGAACCTCCAGATAACGTATGGGATGCGTCGTTGCCAAATTCTGTAAGTGCATTTACTCAGGAAAAAGTTGCGATGATTATAGTCCCGTCATGGGAGATACTTACGATAAAAACAGCAAATCCCGAGATATCCATGAAAGTGATTCCTGTTCCATCAATTCCAGGAAGCAAATCCATCTCTATAGCATCGTACTGGGTGGAAGGAGTATCAAAAACAAGTAAAAACCAGCTTGAGGCATGGAGATTCTTAGCGTATCTTTCTCAAAAAGATACAATGACAAAATTATACGAGACTGAACGGAAATCTAGACTTTTTGGAGAGCCGTATTCTCGAGTTGACTTAGGCTCTCTTCTCGCTCAAAATGAGTATATAGGAGCGGTGATTAAACAGGGAAATTCATTTGTCTCGATCCCAACGATCTCACGAACATTTGATGACGGCCTGAATGATTCCATCATAGGTTATCTTAAGAATGCGATTAATGCAACAGAGCAGGGAACCGCGTATGGCGATGCGATGAAGACCGCAAAACAAGGGACAGATCAGGTTTTCTCGATTTTTGGAATTCAGCAACAAAAAAACCCATGAAAAATCCATTTCAGTTTTTTCACAGAAAGACACAGGTAGGAGAAACGTATCTAGGATTATTTCTTAAGGAACAAGAGGGGATTGTGTTATTCCTATCCCATCAAGGAAGCAAAATTGAGATTATAGCCCAAGAAAAATTTTCTTATACCGATGGTTGGGAAAAGCTCCTTGAAGATATTGATGAGGTGCTGAATAAACTTGAGACCACAACCGGCAAGTCTCCTGAACAAACGATTTTCTTTGTATATTCTCACCTGATTGATATGCAGACTAAAGAAATTCGAAAACCATATCTCCATAAAATTAAAGAGCTCGTAAAGGGATTAGAACTTAAACCCCTCGGTTTTATTGAGTGTCATGAAGCAGTTCTCGAGCATCTTCAGAAACAGGAAGAAATGGCGCTTACGGCAATTGTGATGGAGTTTGATAAAACATCTCTTGATGTCTTTGTTTATGCATCAGGAAATCTTCTTTTTTCAGAGGTCGTTTCTCGTACAGAGTCTGTAATAGACGATCTTCTTCCAGTTTTTGAGAAAGTTCGTGAGAAAACAGTGCTTCCTCCACGGATTATTCTATATAACTCAATAGATCTTGATCTCGAATCAACGAATATTCTCACACACCAATGGGGCAGAGATTTTTTCATCCAACTCCCTAAAGTGCAGATAGTAAAAGAAACTCAGCTCATTCAAAGCCTCATTGATATTTTTATGAAACAACTAATTGAGCCAGATATGTCAGAACACCATGAGCATTTTGAGAGAGAAGCAGAAGAAGAACCTCACCGAGCACAAGAACAGGTTATGGGTTTTGTGGTTGGAGCAGATGTAGCGCCTCTTCGATCTGAACAACCCCATGCATCGCGTGCATCTTTAAGCCTTTTCTCAAGTACACGATTCACGCAAGCAATAAAAATAATACAAACGATCTACCAAAACAGTATTTCCTGGATGAAACAACTCCCGTTTCCAGCCCTGCCGATTATTGGGGCAGTGTTGATTGTGGGAAGTCTGTTCGCGATTGAGTTTTTCTTCCACAAAGCAAAAGTAACTGTCTTTTTCCCTTCGCAAGAGCTCATAAAAACCCTGACCATTACTGCAAAACCAAACTCCAGTACCTCAGAAGAGCTTCCTCTGGGTGTCGCAACAGATACAGCAAGTTTTACTGAGACGCGATTAACAACAGGAAAAAAAGCAACCGGAGAGAAGGCAAAAGGAGAGGTTACTGTTCTTAACTATGATAGCGCCGAAAAAACATTTGAGAAGGGGACAGCAATCCAGGCACAAGGACTCTCATTTGCGTTAAATAACGAGGTAAAAGTTGCCTCCTCATCGATTGCTCCGGATTTAAGTCTTCAACCGGGAAAAACAAAAGGGACAGTAACTGCTGCGCAGATCGGGCCAGAATCAAATCTTGCAAAAGGCCAGAGATTTCAGGTAGGTGATTTTTCAACGACCAGATATCTTGCGACAAACGATACTGCTTTTTCAGGTGGAACAAAACGAGATATTCGCGTTGTTGCAAAAGACGATGTAGTCGAAATTAAAGATGCTATTGGAAAAAAAGCAAAAGACTACACCAGCAGTCAGATCAAAACAAAACTAGGGCCCAACCAAGAGATTGTTCTCCCGTTGACTGAGTACGATATTGGAATCATTACCTACTCAAAGGAACTTGGCGATGAGGCGGATTCTGTAGACGGAAAAGCGGCGGTAAAGATTGGTTACTATACCTATGTGAAAGCAGCCCTTTTTCAATTATTTGAAAAAAATCTTGCAGGAGAAATAAAGCCGGGATTCCATCTTGATCAAGCAAAAATAACCTACGCAGTAAAAGATGTCCAATCGAAAAACTCGGTATATGTATTAAGTATCGACGTAAAGGCTCGTTCGGTAAAAGAAGTAAATAAACAGGAATTAATGAGTAAAATCGTCGGAAAGCAAAGCGGGCAAACTGAGAAGGTTTTAAAAAATGAATACAATGCAGATGGAGCAGAATTTCAGGTAAGCCACCCGATTCCGTTTATGAAAGGATGGCTACCACCGTTTGAAAAAAACATTTCGCTAGAAATTTCATATCTTTAAGCAGCTATGGCAGTACAGCTTTACGTAAAGGAAAAAAATCAGATAAAGAAAAAGGTTAAGACGTACGTCTCGTATTTTACAATTACTGCCGGCTCGCTACTTCTATTCTGGGCATTTTATCCCGTTGTTTCGTTTGAGATCTATTCGCGTTTTTTTATTCAGAAGAATTTAATTACACCTGTCCCAATAGCGCAGGCCGCATCACCGGTCGAACTTGCCAATTCAGTCCTCGGAAACAGTAGTATCTTCTCCAACAATCTTCGTGATTTCACCCAGGCAAGCCTCTGGTTTCCGACGAATCAGATTCAGGACTCACAGAAAAAAATTGACGTTACAGGATATCAACTCTCAATTCCAAAGCTTAATATTGAAAAAGCATCGGTGAACGTAGGAGGAGAAGATCTCTCTAAAAGTCTAATCCATTATATTCCAACCTCGAGTCCTGGCGAGAATGGCAACGTGGTGATTTTTGGCCATTCAACACTTCCACAGCTTTACAATCCCAAAGACTACAAAACGATCTTCACATATCTTCCATCTCTAGAAAAGGGCGATAAAATTCTTGTAAAAATAAAAAATCTGAATTACGAATATGAGGTATATGAGATGTTCGTGATAAAGCCCGATCAGATCTCTGTGCTTTCACAGCGCTACGACGCCCCATATCTGACATTGATCACCTGTGTCCCCCCAGGAACATACTGGAATAGACTGGTTGTGCGGGCAAAACTTACGAAACTTCCCACAGAGCTTTAATTGTTTTAGCCTATAACATCTGCTATAATTCGGCAATGCCGAAGCAGCCGCAAAAAATCCCACTGCAACGCTCTTTAGAGAGATTTTTATATGTAGTTTTGTACGCATTTGTACGATTTTTTATTGCTGTGGGCGAAGGGACCAGGTTCCTACTTCTTTTTCCATTCAAAGTTCTCGTCACCGGAAAAGACGCGCTCGTCAGGTTGATTATTAATCTCGGTAGATTTGTCGAAAAAAGCACATCATCAGTCCTCAATACTATTAAGAAATTGAGATATCCGAGAAAACCAAAGAAGGTAAAACGTATAAAGATACAGCCTCCTCGTGTACGTTTTTTTTGGAAACATTATTTCCCTTTCCGTCCAAAACGCGTTTCAGGATGGGTGAAAGATCTTTTCAAACGTCCTCGAAAGCAGCAGGTTCCAAAGGAACAGATCGCCCTCTTTCCAAAAAAACCGAAAAGAAAACCACTTCCTTTTTTATCCTTTCGGATGATCTATTTCGTAATAGGGTTTGCTACGGCGTTTGCAGTTGTTTTTTTAACACAAACATATGAGTTCGTAAAAAAACTTCCTTCCCCAAGAAGCATTGGAAAAGTCAACTACTCTCTCACCACCCATATATATGATAGGAATGGAAAGTTGCTCTACGAAATCTATCGTGATCAAAATAGAACGCCAATAAAACTGTCTGATATTCCAGTATATGATTACGAGGCATCAATCGCGATTGAGGATAAGGATTTCTTTCGCCATAATGGTGTCTCGCCAATTGGAGGAATGGTTCGAGCAATCAAAGATACACTTATCAACAAACAACTCCAAGGAGGATCAACCATAACACAACAGTTGGTTAAGGCCTCACTTCTCACACCAGAACGGACCATTAGCCGAAAAGTCAAAGAGATTATCCTTGCGCTTTGGACAGAGCGACTTTACACAAAGAAACAAATCCTTGAGATGTATCTTAATCAGGTCCCGTACGGGGGATCCGCATATGGAATTCAAGAGGCAGCAAAAATTTACTTCAATAAAAGCGCGACAGATCTCGATATGTCCGAGGCAGCTTTTCTTGCGGGGTTGCCTCAAGCTCCGTCTAACTACTCGCCGTATGTGAATCCTCAACTTGCTGTCTCTCGCCGGAACGATGTCCTTAGGAAAATGTACGAACAAAAATATATAACTCAAGCGCAGTATGATCAAGCCCTGCAAGAAGAACTAAAGATTGCACAACCAAAAACAGATATCAGAGCACCACATTTCGTTTTTTATACAAAAAATGAGCTAATCAAACAGTTTGGTCCGGAGGAAGTAGAGGAGGGCGGGCTCAAAGTCACAACAACTCTTGATCTAAATATTCAGGAAAAAGCCGAACAGATTCTGCGCGAAGAACTAGAGAAGGTTCGATATCTGAATATCTCAAATGGTGCAATTCTCGTGACCCGTCCAGCAACCGGAGAGATTCTTGCGATGGTCGGATCAACTGATTATTTTGCGACCCCCTCGGGTGCGTTTAACGTTACCACCGCGCTCCGTCAACCCGGATCATCGATAAAGCCGTTGATGTACTCTCTTGCGCTTGCGAAAGGATACACTGCAGCAACACCGATCGAGGATTCCCCAGTTGTTTTTACATATCGAGGCGCGCCTTCATATCGACCAGTAAATTATGATGGAAAATTTCATGGACGACTCCCTCTGCGATATATGCTTGCAAACTCGCTCAATGTTCCTGCGGTAAAAACGCTGAACTCTCTTGGCGTACAGAATTTTGTGGAACAGGCAAAACGACTGGGAATTTCAACCTGGGATGACTCTTCCCGTTTTGGACTCTCTCTTACACTTGGAGGTGGTGATGTCAAGATGGTTGATATGGCAAAGGCATACGGAACTTTTGCTAATCTTGGAGACAAGGCTGAGATCTCACCGGTCTTGAGGGTGACCGATGTGACAGACCAAACAATCTATCAGAGAAATCCTCTTCCGATTCGAACTCTGGATCCTGGGATTTCCTACATTCTTTCCGATATCCTTTCAGATAATCAGGCAAGACAGATGGAGTTTGGAGCGCATTCTTCGCTTGAGATTCCTGGATATAAAGTTGCCGTTAAGACGGGGACAACGGATGTAAAAAAAGACAACTGGACAATCGGCTACACTCCGGAGTTTTTGATTGTTGTCTGGGTTGGAAATAACGACAACACGCCAATGAACCAGTATCTTGCGTCAGGAATCACAGGAGCTGCACCGATCTGGAACAGGATGATGAGCTACCTTCTTACAAACTACAGTCAGAAGAATACTTGGTATAGCAAGCCTGATAATATTGTTGAGAAACCGTGTTACGGAGGAAGGGTAGAGTACTTTATAAGAGGAACAGAAAATAAAGGATGTCAACAGTCCTTCAATATTAGCCCCACAGTAACGCCTCAGCCTTAGTTGCTCGATGAGTAATTCATTTCTTCTTTATCTCTTTAAACCCTACCAGGGGTTGAAGCACTTCAGGTATTTGGACAGAGCCATCTTTTTGCTGATAGTTCTCAAGAATCGCAATAATTGTTCTTCCAATTGCAAATGCGGTTCCATTAAGAATTCTTGCAAATTTCTTTTGATCTCCGTCTTGATATTTAATATTAAGTCTTCTTGCTTGAAAATCTGTAGTTGTTGAGGTAGACGTTACTTCACGATATTTATTTTGTGAAGGTATCCAAGCTTCAATATCAAATTTTCGAGCAATCGGAAAGCCTAAATCGCCTGTACACATTTGGACAACCTGATAAGGAATATCAAGTGCCTGAAATAACTTTTCTTCTAAAGATAATAAATAATCATGCTCTTTCAAATCGTTTTCTTCCGTTGTGAAAGAAACCATCTCAACTTTGTCAAATTGATGAACTCTTAAGATCCCTTTCACATCTTTTCCGTATGAGCCCGCCTCTCTTCTAAATGCCGTTGAGAATCCTATATATCTTCTGGGCAGATCTTTTTTATTGAAAACTTCATCCTTGTGCATAGGTACAATAGAATGTTCAGCAGTCCCCACGAGGTAAAGTTCTTTTTTGAAACCTAAGCCAAATGCTTCATCAAAATCTACTCCTTTAACTTGATAATAGTCTTCGTGTCCACCTGCTTGCCAGTAACCAAGTTTTTGAGTTATTTCTTTCTTAATAAGAACTGGGGGAACTACTGGAACAAATCCTTCTTTTATTAAGGTTTTTAGCGCGAATTGAACTAAAGCAAACTCCAATAGTACCGCCTCGTTTTTAAGATAATTAAATCTGGCGCCAGAAACTTTAGCTGCACGTTTGACATCGATAATATCTAATTCTTCGCCTAAGGTTAAGTGGTCTTTGGGTTTAAAATCAAATTTCGTAGGTTCTTTATATTTTTTTACGAATTTATTTTCACTTTCATCCTTGCCTATAGGGACATCTTCAGTAGGCATATTAGGGATTTGGTTTAGAAGCAATTCGTACTCTTGAAGTACTTTTCTATATGAGGCTTCTTTTTGTTGTATTTCTGTTCTTTTTTCTTTGGCGAGCTCTTTAGCTGATTCCGTAAGATCTTTATGGCTTGCTTTATTTCGTTCCTCACGAAGCTTTTGAGCGATTGAAACTATATTTCTAAGTTTCCCGTCAACTTCGAGGAGTTTGTCTAAACCAACGGCATATCCTTTGTTTTTAGCAGCTTCTGCAACTTTCTGTTTATTCTCGCGGATAAAATCTATGGATAACATTTCTTCATTGTAGCAAAAATGGTTTGAGATTCTGTACCAATCGTTTAACCGCTTGTAATCTATGATTGATCTGACGATGTTCCTTGTCGGTCAGCTCGTCGTAGTATTTATTGAGTTTATTGACGATAAAGATTGATCTAAAAGGATATCCTTTGATACGTTTTGAGCTTGATTTATCGGTTATGTAGCCATAGATTCGTTCTTTTTCAGAAAAAGATTGATTGGTTTTTGGATCGTAGAACACGACGCAGGTCTCAAAATAGGCTCGTCGTTGGTCTTTTTTCGGGAAATTCTTGAGGCGTTCCAGCGTGTAGTCGATAAGTTCTTCGTCACTAGCCTCGCGGCCCAGCCACAGGCGTGACTTCACACCAGGCTCACCGTTCAGCGCCTCGATAGAGATGCCGCCATCGTCAGATATTGTGGGTAGATGGGCTAAATTTGCGTAAAATTTGGCCTTTAGCAGGGCGTTTTCTCTGAAGCTCGCGCCTATCTCGTCGGGTTCCTCGGTTATACCCACCTCTTTGAGGCTGATAAGCTTGATTCCTGCCTGGGCGAGCGGAGCGAGCCCTTCCTTGAGCTCAGACAGCTTGCCCGGGTTGTGAGTAGCGATGAGAAGACGTTTCACTCGATTATTATACAGGTTCTCCGTTGTTTTTAAGCTTTTTTTGATATACTATAAGTGTGAAAGAAAGCGTACAAAAGATTACTTCATTAGGATCGGAGCTTGAACAGCTTTCAGGTCCTGATTTTATTTATATTGGTGAGGTCAAGATCGCTCGAGAGGACGATCCTGCAAGCCATATATATCTTATGGTCGTGAAAGATCATGTTGAATCAAGAACACGCGCTCCATATGTTTCCGTTATGGGTGACATTGAAGAGATAATTGTTTCTCGTCTAGTGAGGCGTGGAGTACTACCTAAAATTCTACCCCATGCGCAGAAGACTCACGCTAAAACAGACGATAATGGAAACGAGCAAGTAATTTTTGGTAGATTTCCATTTGAGTATGATGGAGAGCAACACGAGCTGATGTTTCCTCCAACCGAAGAATATGGAAGAGATACACTTGCGTATTTACAGATTGGCACAGAAGGTATTTTAAGCCCAGAGAATGTACAGCGACTGAATGAGCTTTTGAGGAAGGGAGTTTTTCCGTATCAGGCGTCAAGGGAACGCTACGAGGGGCTTTTTACCTCACAATCTGCCTCGAACTAGCGTTCCTCTTGCTTTTTGTTCCGAACCCTGTATAATTAAATATGGAAGGTAGGAAATTAATTCCTAACTGAAATTTTACCCGCGTACTGCGCGGGTTTTTTTGATTTATGAATAAAGTAGAATTTGAAGTTGCAACAAATAGCTGGTTAAAACAAAGTATAGTCGAGACAGCTCGAGGCGGAAAGATAAACGATGAGTTGTTATTGAAAGAAATCTATGAAGCCGAAGAAAATTTTTACGCAGAGATTGAAGAAGAATTAGGATTAAAGGATGGTCTTATCGTCCCGTTTAGAGTCCCTTATAAAGGAGAAGAGCTCCCGGTTCCGTATGCTGTGTCATTGGAAAAAGCCGAGGCCGTTAAGGATTTTCTAAGAAATAATCCAGAACCAATGAGAACCGTTCCTATCCTTGTGAATGATTCGGTTTGGGTTATAGGGGATAAAAAAGGAACACTCCATACCTCAATTAATAAGACAGACCCGAAAAAAAATGGGGGAGATGTGGAGCGTCTTTCATCCTTCTTTTTTGCCCATCCCGGATTCAATCTCTATAGTACTGGTTATAACATCTCAATTGATCCTCAGACGCATGAAGCCCAACACGGATATGGAATGCTTCAGGTAGGAAGACTTGCTCCAAATAGTTTAGAAAAAATCATAGAGATTCTACGAGATGATTTACCAAAAACAGGAGCATTTGACTTGAGCTTTGTTCTTGGAAAAGGACTCGTTGAACCACCAAGAGAATTTACTGCTCGTTTTGGAGTGATTGACCAGCAAGACAACTGGATTATGGAAACCAAGCGAATCCCCGCAAAAACAGCTTCTTATAGAGAACTCCAGCTCGCGGCTCATGGCATTGCACTGCCAGAATCTACTTAATAAACCTGGAGTAATTGTGTTGTTTTTTTAATTCCCAGTGAAAGGATGAGGTCGGCGGCTTTGGGCCCGGAGGGTTGACCAGTCAAGACGTTATAAAAAGCCGGGAAAATATCTTTTGCCTGAAACCTTTCTGATTTCAATACCTCAAAAACTGCGTTTTGAATCATCTCTCGATCCGCAGAGCTTTTTAGACTCTCAAGTTTCTTTGCAAGGAGTTTCAAAAACTTTTTTTGTTTTTCATTAAGTTTCATCTTTGGAGCATCTTGTCGGCTTTTTTTCTCATCTTCTTCTGTAATATACTCTGCCAAATATTTCTGCGCATAGAGCTCCCGTTCCTCGAGCAATTTTTTCTCTTCGGACTGCAGTGACGATCCCTTTTGTATTTCGCAATACGCTAGCAGGTCTGCTTTGGATCTGACAAGATTGACGATTGTCCGGAAGCGCGGCAGGAAGATCCGTTTCAGAGGAAGCGGACGAACTTCCGAAAGTTCAGCGATTCGCGCAAAATCCGATAAAACCTCTCCCTCTTTTCCTTCTGGAAGCTTTCCTTCAAGTTTATCAAAATACGCATTCAAACAGCGGTCATAATCATCGAAAAGATTCAAAATTGTATCTGCATGAGGGTCGAAGTCTATCGCGGTATTAATTGGCGATCTAACAATAAAAAAACGGAGAAGTTCGGCAGGAAGCATTTCGGCCATTTCTTTTGCAGTTGCACCAATCCCTTTGGATGAGGACATTTTTTTACCGCCGCTGGTAAAATGCTCGTGCGTAAGAGGATAGGGGACAGGGTAGTTGATGATTTCATTGCAGATTGCAGAAGAGATATCGTGAGAACCACCTTTTGACATATGATCTTTTCCGGCTCCTTCGACCGTTACTCCGATAACCTTCCATTTACAGGCCCACTCAACTTTCCAAGGAATTTTCCCATTTCCATCGTACGGTGAAGCTTTACCCTTGTTTCCACAACCTTTTGCCCAGACGACCATACCTGGTTCACAGCGATAGTAGACATCTGTGCCGTCCCATTTATAAACCTGCGTAGTTCCTATTTTGCCACAGTTTTTACAAACAACACTGAATGGAAACCAATCTGTCGGTTTATTTGAGTTGGCAACTTTTTTATAAATTCTTCTTACTTTTTCGGCGTTATCTAGAACTTCTTTTATAACTCCATTCATTTTTCCTGAAAGATAGAGTTCTGAACCTCGGATGATCTTCGGATGACAGTTTAACGATTCGAAGATACGCTGAAATTCCTGAGCATAATATTCGGCAAACGTGTCGTATCCTTTTTCTGGAGAGGGAATTTTATAGAGCTGAACTCCCATGTATTTTTCCCATTTTTTCTTGTCAAGATAGGATGGAATACCGTCCATTGGATCTTGATCATCAAAGACATAGGTAAAGTTCGTTTTTATTTTGTTGTCAAGGAGAACTTTATAGACGAGATCGTGAATGATGATTCCGCGCAAAGAACCTACATGAACTCTACCCGAAGGAGTCCACATATCGTCAACCCACTCGAGAGGCAGATTGCGTTCTTTTATTTTTTTTACTTCTCGATCAACCCAGATCACGTCTAATTTTATAATTTCTAATTTCTAATTTCTATTCAATATCTAATTAGTTAATTTTACAATTCACTAAAAATTAAGAACTAAAAATTAGAAATTCGCAGCGATAGGAGACGTTACTCTATTTTGAGGATTTTGTAGGTAAGTTTTCCCGCTGGTACATCCACTTCCACGCTGCTCCCTACTGTTTTTCCAAGAAGCGCTTTTCCTATCGGAGAGGTGTTGGAAAGTTTGTGGTTCATCGGATCAGCCTCGAATTCGCCGACGAGTGAAAACGATTCTTTTTCACCATTCAACTCGACGGTTACCGCCGACCCGAGCGTTACTTCATGGCCATTGGAATGACTTTCTACAATGTCCGCGTGTTTGAGGATTTCCTCGATCTCTTTGATTCTTTCCTCGACAAACTCGAGCCCATCTTTTGCAGCAGTGTACTCGCTGTTTTCGGAAAGGTCTCCCATTCCGCGAGCGGCCTGCAGTCGTTCAACCGCCTCTGGTCGCTTTCGTTCTTTAAGATCCTTTAACTCCTCTTGGAGCTTTGTAAGCCCTTCTTTTGTAAGCTGAACTTTGTTCATAAGATTTATAAAAAAAGATCCCTAATAGGAGTAAGGATTATGCTACAATATACTACAATTGGCAGATAATGTCAAGACGGAGGCGCGTTCGTCTAGTGGCTCAGGACACTAGGTTCTCATCCTAGTAACACGGGTTCGACTCCCGTACGCGTCACCACGTCTCAACATTTTTAGTTTAAAATGAGAAGCTTAAGAGTAGGTAAAAGAGCAAAATATAGAACCCCTGCGTGGTTTAAGGAAAAATCTCGAAAGAAGCTTTCTGAGATAAGATCTCTCAATAAGAGTAAATAAGGTTTACTTCTTTAGTTCTTGGTCGATGGTTTTTTGGAATGCGGCAAATGGTTGAGCCCCCTCAACCAAAAGACCGTTTACAAATGTTCCCGGCGTTCCGTTCACACCGAGTTTCTGCCCGTCATTGAGATCGTCGGATACATTCTTTTTATATTTTTCAGCGTCAACACAATCATTAAACTGAGATGTGTTTAATCCAAGCTGTTGTGCAAATCCTTTCAAATTATCTTTTGAGAAGGTTCCAGAGTTTTCTTGTCCTTGTTTATCAAAAAGCAGATCATGATAGTCCCAGAACTTTCCCTGTTCGTTTGCACATTCCGATGCTTCAGCCGCCCAGGTTGATTCCTGACCGAGAAATGCATAGTGGCGATAATAGAGTTTCGCCTTTCCTGTGTCGATGTATGTTTTTTTAATCTGTGGGATTGTCTCATCGTGAAGACGCTTACAGAATGGACATTGAAAATCTGCAAACTCGACGATAGTTACTTTGGCATCTTTATTCCCGAGAACGGGAAGATGGCCGTTACTCACATTTTGTTTTGTTCCGGGAGCAGCAGCTTGCTGTGGGAGTTGTTGAGCGACGTTTCCTGGAGCTGTTGCCTTTTCAAGATTTTGCACCTTAAAAAAAAGATACCCTGTGAAAAATGCAAGCGCGATCACCAAAAGCATAAGAAGAGGATTTACTCCTCCGCGGTGCTGATAAAAATTTGTCTGAGCAGGTGGAGAGTATATTTGTCGAGGACTGCGGGACGATCTGCGAGGCGTAGATTTGTGCGCTTGTTTTTTTCTCGCAGTTGCCATAAGTATAAACTATAAAAAAACAGGCTTTGAATGTCAAGCGCTTATCTTTGATCCTCGAACATGTCTTCTCGCAAATGCATCAATGCATAACTCTTTGGAATTGTTTAGTACAGTCTTTGCCAGCAATGACATTTGCTGCGAATCCATGTTCTTCGGATCTTTAGCGCGCGTATACTCTATAAAGATTGCTTCCGATCTTTTCGAATTTGTAGATCTCGATCCTTCCTATCTCTTTGGTATTTGTGACATGGGGGCCGCCGCAGAACTCTTTTGAATAGGCATCGGCAGGTTTTGTCCCGCCCACATAATATACTTTTACAGTATCCCCATATTTTTCTTTGGAAAAAGCCCGTGCTCCGATCTTGTAAGCATCGTTCTTCGGCATCATCACAAAGCGAACCGGTAGCGCCTCCTTTACTTTTTGATTCACAATCTTTTCAACTTCTCCGATCTGCTCGGGGGACGGTTTTTTTTCAGAGGAGAAATCAAAACGTAATCGTTCAGTCGTTATATTCGATCCCTCCTGGCGTACTATTCCCAAGACATCAAATAGGGCTTGATGAATCAGATGCGTCGCTGTGTGATATTTCACTGTCTGTTTACTTTTATCCGCAAGTCCTCCTTTGAACTTTCCTGCTGCAGAGGTCCTGGAAAGTTCTCGATGTTTTTCCACAGCCTTTTGAAATTCTTCTTCACTGATATCAACGCCTTTTTCTCTGAAGAGTTCCTGCGTTACTTCAAATGGAAAACCATAAGATTGATAAAAATCAAACGCCTGTTTTCCGGTAATCGAGTTTAATTTCTGAATCTCCTTCAATCCACGTTCAAGAGTGTGGGAAAACCGTTTCATTTCCTCATCAATAATTCTGGAAATTGTTACTTCATCAGTTTTAATTTCAAAATAAATATTTTCATATGTAGACAAGACAGAACGAGCAACAATTGACATATCGTTCGACCTAAACGCGTTCGTCATGAGTCTGTATTTGACAGCAACACGTCGGAGGAGGCGACGTAATACATAGCCTTGTTCCTTATTTGAAGGAAGAACATTGTTTTTAACGAGAAATGTAGCGGCTTTTAAATGATCTGAAACAACACGTATAGCTTCTGCAAATCTTTCATCGGAGTATTTTTTTCCAGAGGTTTCTTCAACGGCTCTGATAATTTTTCTGTATGCGTCTGTCTGGAAGACGTCGGGGGTGTTGTTGACCACGGCGAGGATGCGTTCGAGGCCGCCGCCAAAGTCTACATTCTTATTAGGAAGTTCTGAAAATGATCCGTCTTTATTTTTCTTATACTGCATAAAAACAGAGTTCCCAATCTCCAAAAATCGTCCACATTCACAGTTAGGATGACAATTTTGTCCAAACTTCTTATCATGCTTCACATTGTTAAACTCAAAGAACACCTCGCTATCAGGCCCGCCCGGTTCTCCAGCCGGCATCGCATCCGGCACTCCCGCACGTGACCACCAGTTCTTCTCGACGCCATATTTGTGAATTTGCGACCTCGGAATGCCGAGCTTTTTCCAGATCTCGTACGACTCATCATCAGCGGGAATTGTGCTATCTCCTTCAAAGACCGTCACATGAAGCTGTTCTTTTGAGAGATTCAGCTCTTCTGTAAAAAATTTCCAGCACCACTCGAGCTGTTCCTTTTTAAAATAGGTTCCCAAGGACCAATTTCCCATCATCTCAAAAAACGTGGTATGACGATTATCTCCAACTTCCTCGATGTCCTGCGATCGGAAACACGGCTGAATGTTATAGAGTTTTTTCCCCAGAGGGTGAGGTTCTCCCAGAAGATTGGGAACAAGAGGTTGCATTCCTGATCCCGTAAAGAGAGTTGTAGAGTCATTTCCAAGAATTAAAGAAACCGGTTCGACGAGTTTATGTTCCCGCGGCTTTTCTTCCCAGAATTTGCTGAACGCCTTACGAAGCTGCAAATGAGTGAATGACATTGTAAAATTATAGCACGCATGGTAATTAAAACGTCAGACACACAAAGAGTAAGCTCTTTTCTCGATAGATTGTACCTTCCTCCCGCACAGTCCCATAAAGGACAAAATGGAAAGGTGCTGGTCATTGGTGGTTCATCGCTTTTTCACGCTGCCTCGATCTGGGCTGCAGAAGTTTCTTCGTATTTTGTCGATATGGTCCATTACTCATCAACAGTGGAGAACAATAAGATCATGCTCTCTTTGAAAAAGAAGTTTCGAAACGGCATCGTGGTGCCGCGGGATCATATTGAGGAGTATGTGCGAGAGGACGATGCGATTCTGGTCGGTCCGGGAATGTTGCGAGGAAAGACTCAAGAAGCTCAATATACGAAACAGCTTGTTAAACGTTTGATCGAGAAATTTCCAAAAAAAAGATTTGCGTTTGATGCGGGAGCGCTTCAGATGATAGACGCGAAGTGGTTAAAACTGTTAGAACAGCCAGCAATCATTACTCCACAACAGAGAGAGTTCGAGATGTTATTTGGGATAAACGTTAGAAGAATGAATAATGAATTAAGAATAAAGAATGTCGAAATGATAGCGAACGAATATCATTGCGTGATTCTTCTTAAAGCTGTTGACGATATCATCTCGGACGGAAAAATAACGCACGTTGTCCAAGGAGGAAATGCGGGGTTGACCAAAGGAGGCACCGGAGATATTCTTGCAGGTCTCACCACCAGTTTCTACGCAAAAAACGATCCGATTCTTTCCTCTGTTCTCGCCTCGATTCTGTTAAAAAAAACCGCAGAGAAGCTTTTCTTACGGCAAAAATACTGGTATAATAATAGAACCCTCATCGAGGAAATCCCAAAGACTTTGGGTCGCTTAGGCTAGATTAATCGTATGAAAAAAGAAACAAGTATTGCTATCTTCTTCGGAGTACTTCTCGGATTGATTGTCGCAGTGGTCATAGTTCTTCGCCTTCGACAGTTTGAAGGACAAAAACCAATTCCGGCAGAGGGACAGATTACGCCGAAAATTATGGCAAAAAATGCCGAACTCCAACCACTCGAGATCACCGCTCCGGATCAGAATTTAATAGTTGGGCAGGACTCAGTGACCGTGAAAGGAAAAGCGAGCAAAGACAGCCTTCTTATTATTCAGACGCCGATTAAAGATGTAGCTGTAAAAAATAGCAAAGGTGATTTTTCCGTTAAAGTACCGCTTTCTTTAGGAGAAAATACTATTGTAGTTTCTGCATATCCAAAAGGTAATCAATCAAATCCGCAGACGAAGACTTTAAAAGTATATTATCTTAACGAACTATGAAAAAAATAACAGCAGTGTTGTTCAGCGTATTCTTACTGGTTGCTGTCCCTTTCAGTTTGGCACAGACCGGTTCACCGAGCCCTTCCTCAAGCACTGATCTACAAGAAGCTCAAAATCTAAAGGATAAAATAGCCTCAAAAGTTGCAGAACTGCGCAAAAAAGATCAAAAGGCATACGCCGGAACGATTGTTACCATATCGGGAACAACTGTAAAGATAAAGACAGAGACGGGAATGCAGTATGATGTAAAGATTGATAAAGATCTAACAAAAATCTTCACGATTTCTGCAGGACAAAAAAAAGACTCACAGCTTTCTAATCTGGCTAAAAACGACTATATTATTGTCACAGGCCCACTGACCGATAAAACTCTAACTGCAAATATTGTCTACATTGATGAGCAGTTCTTTCAAGGATCAGGAAAGATCACAGAGGTAAATAAAACGGGTTTTTTTCTAAAAGTTGCGACGCTTGACAAAGAGACCTATACATTAGACGTCGAGACTTTTACAAAAAAATATTTGCTCGATGCAAAGACGTTGAGTATTGATCCGACAACGCTTACGAAACTTAAAGAAGGGGATACCGTAGAGTTTGTATATAAGAAAACGGGGAGGGAGCAGGAGAAAAATCGCTACTCAGCACAAAAAATCCTCATCATTCCCCAGGAGTACTTTAGTAAATAAAATGTTTAAGATCTTCAAAAACATTCTCGATTTTAACGAACGGGAGCTGAATCGTATTCGGAGAACTGTCGACGCGGTTAATTCGTTAGAGGATGAGATTCGAGATCTTCCTGACAGCGGGTTTCCAAAGGAGACAGAGGAGTTGAGAAAGCTCGTTCAGTCGGGAGAAAAGCAACTCGAAGAGGTTCTTCCTCGTGCATTTGCTCTGGTTCGTGAGGCGGCTCGTCGTGTTCTCGGACAACGACATTTCGATGTTCAGCTCATTGCCGGAGTTGCCCTTTCGGAGGGGAAAATTGCGGAACAGAAAACCGGAGAGGGAAAAACTCTTTCTGCAACAACAGCGTTGTACTTACATTCGCTTTCTGGAAAGGGAGTGCATCTTGTTACGGTGAATGACTATCTTGTCCGTCGTGATGCGGGTTGGATGGGAGGCGTTTTCGATTTCTTAGGCATCTCAACAGCGGCAATCATCTCTGAAGCATCATTTATATACGATGCAGATTATATCGACGCTGAAACGTCAGACTGGCGGCTCACCCATCTTCGTCCCCTCTCACGAAAAGAAGCATATCTGGCAGATGTCACCTACGGAATCAATAGTGAGTTCGGATTCGATTATCTTCGCGATAATATGGCGACTTCTTCACAGGAGATCAGACAGAGAGGATTTTATTTTGCAATTATTGATGAGGCAGACTCTGTACTCATCGATGAAGCACGGACTCCTCACATAATCTCCGCGCCGTACGAGCAGGATACTTCTCGCTACTATCAATATGCAGCATTAGTTCGACAACTCGATCTCAAAAAAGATTTTGTGATCGACGAAAAGACACGCACCGCAAACCTAACAGAGGAGGGGATCGCCCAGATAGAAAAACTTATTGGTGTCTCAAATATCTACGAGAAGGATTTTGACACTCTTTTTCATATTGAGGCCGCTCTGAAGGCAGAAGCCTTATTTAAAGTCGATAAAGAGTATATTGTACGTGATGGGGAGGTTATCATCGTTGATGAGTTCACCGGACGATTGCTTCAGGGACGAAGGTTTTCCGAGGGAATTCATCAGGCAATTGAGGCTAAAGAAGGAGTGCCGATTCAGAGAGAATCAAAAACGCTCGCGACGATCTCCCTCCAAAACTACTTCCGGAAATATGAGAGATTAGCCGGAATGACCGGGACTGCGGCTACCGAGGCAGAGGAGTTCCATAAGATCTACAAGACAGATGTGTTGGTGGTTCCGACGCATCGCGAGATGAGACGAACGGATAATCCAGATATGATCTATAAAACAGAGAAAGGCAAATACAGTGCGATCGTCGAGGAATCAATCAAGCAGTTTAAGATCGGTAGACCGGTACTTATTGGCACGACTTCGATTGAAAAGAATGAACTCATCTCGCAACTTCTCACAACGCGTGGCGTTCTTCACCAAGTAATGAACGCGAAAAATCATGAGAAGGAAGCCCATATCATCGAGCATGCAGGAGAAAAAGGAACCATTACTGTCGCAACAAATATGGCAGGACGAGGAGTAGATATCGTACTAGGAGGAACTCCGCCAAATCAATACCAAGCAGAAGGAAAAAGCAAAAAGGAGGAGGAAAAAAGATTTGAGAAAGAAGTGGCGGAGTGGCAAAAGAAGCATGATGAAGTCGTTGCGATGGGAGGGTTGTATATTCTGGGAACCGAGCGCCACGAGTCACGCCGTATTGATAATCAGCTTCGCGGTCGTGCAGGACGTCAGGGAGATCCGGGAGAGTCTCGCTTTTTTGTCTCACTCGAGGATGAGCTGATGAGAATTTTTGGAGGGGAGCAGATCTCGAAACTGATGACGTTTTTCAATCTCCCAGAAGATCAACCGCTTACGCACTCAATGGTCTCAAAAGCAATAGAACAGGCTCAAGTTAAGGTAGAAGGGTTTAATTTTGATACGCGAAAACATCTTGTCGATTTTGACGATGTATTGAATAAACAGCGCGAGATTGTCTATGATCTGCGGAGAAACATTCTACTACAGCTTGATACAGACCTCAACGCGTTTCGTGAAACTATTTTCTCAACGCTTGACGAGGAGATTGAGTCTTTGGTAAATCAGTTTACAGTCGGCGAGATTGATAACGTTCAAGAAACTGCAGAAAAACTCGCGACCGAACTGAACTTAATTTTTCCTGTTCCTTCGGAAAAAGTGAGGGACTACCTCAAAGAAAAAAACATCGAGAGGTTGATGAATTATCTAAAGGAGTTAATTCGAAAGGAATATAAGACCCGTGAGAAAAATTCTGGAGAAGAGGTGTGGAATCGAGTGGTACAGTTTGTATTCCTAAACACAATAGATACCTATCTAACAGAGCATCTGACCGCTATTGAGGATCTGCGAACGGGGATAGGTCTGCGGGGCTATGCACAGCTCGACCCTCTCATTGAGTATAAAAATGAGGCGTACTCAATGTTTGAGAAATTATTGAACGATATTCGTTTTGATTCGAGTAGGCGACTATTCAAGATCGAGGTTGATGTCTCCCCTGCACCGGTGCAACAAGAAAAACCCCAAGAGACACGAGATGAAAAATTAATCTATAAATCCGCATCCAAGACTGATCCTTTTGCTCAATCCCCTGCCGAAGAACATTTACCGACGTCTAAGGAAAAAAAAGAAAAAGGTTTCACCGCGACGTGGAAGACGGTCGAAGATAGTTCAGAGGGATTCTCTACCTCTGCTCCGGTAACAAAAAAACACAAACTTGGCAGGAATGACCCTTGCTGGTGCGGATCAGGCAAGAAGTACAAAAAATGCCATTATCCCAACTGAATAGAGATAGAAACTACATAGTTAAATTCACAAAGCCCGATTTAACCGAGTCGGTTCAAATTGGACTGGTGGGGCGTACTAAACATAGCCCTTCGATAAACTCAGGACTATAGCCCTTCGATAAACTCAGGACTTATAGCCCGCCTGGACAAAGAAGCCTATAGTTGACAGTCAGACGTGAAACTGTTATACTCACTTTTCATGTCAGAAAGAAGAGACAGTGAAAATGCCAATCTCCATGAATCAGAACCACTATCTACTATCGCTCGCACAATGGTTGATAGAATGACTCTTGAAAATGAAGTGGTTCAGCAAAGACTATCTCAATACATGGAGACACCTTTTCAGCCTCTTATGCCTCTTGGCTTGAAACAGGTTATTGCTGAAGCCGAAATAAAGGCTGTAGAGAATTTTCTTATTTCTCCAGGAACCAAAACAATCGCCGAATCTATCTCGGACTTGCTCGCAAATTTAGACGATACTGTGCTTGATGAGATAATTACACAGGCTGCCGAGGAAGAAGGAGATGAGCCACCCTTTACGACAGAACAGTTTAGAACTTTTTTCAGACAGTTAGTTGGTTCTTTCCTTAATTTGTTTGAAATAAGTCCAGAGCGTCGTTTAGACAACTTAGAAAGGATGCACGAAACGGCAAAAAGAATAGCCAAGGACAAAAAGGTTCCATTAAAAGATATCTATAGACACAATGATCTTTATGAAGCTGTTGTTCGCCAAACATTCTCGCCACAAGAATATCAACAAAAATCAACGGCAGCGATTGATAAAATCACCCCTCAATCTGTCCAGGATTTTTCATTTTCTATGGTATCGGCTGCTGCAAAAACATTACTAGAAAATGAAGATAGCGAAGATTGGGAAGATCTTCAAGGGGAACTTAATCAGATGAGAGAAGATCCTGAATTTATAGAACAATCTCAAGTGCAAGCAGAAACAATTCATAGTGCGTTGTACGTTATTCTTCAAGAGGAGCTACAAAGATTTTATGGTGAAGAGGGCATATTAAACACTACCCAAATTGAATGAAGTCTTCGTCCATGAGAAAGCGCGATTTCATGGCGTAATTTCTTCTACCGAATATAAATCGTTTTCGCGCATTTGTAATATAGAGTCGTCCCCTCGCTCGCGTTATCCCCACATAGAATAGTCGCCGCTCCTCCTCAAGCTGAAAGTGATCGTCTGTGGAACGAGAATGCGGCAGAATCCCCTCTTCCACGCCGATGATGAAGACGCAGTCAAATTCCAGTCCCTTTGCCTGATGAAGCGTCATCAACCTGACCCCGTCTTTTGTCCCGTGTTTTTTTTCATCCTCAAAATACTCCGACTCAACCAGCGCTACCTGCTCAAGAAACTCGATCAGATCTGGAAAGCGAATCGCGACAGACTTCAGCTCCTTAATATTTTCAAGACGGGAAAAATCCTCCTCCTCATTCGGATTATAAAGCTCGAGATATTTTGTTAATCGAAAAAGCTGCTCGATCAGTTCGTCAGTGGTTGCTGTTTCTTTGTGTTTTTGCAGGTTTTGATATTCTTCCTGAAAGCGAGTCCATCGGGTTTTTCCAAGTTTCTGAACTCGCTCTCTTGAGACAGACTCATTCGGGTTCACAAGAAGCCGGAGATAGGCAAGTACATCCTTGATTTCTTTTCGCTCATAAAACCGCGTTCCTCCAACTAAGACGTATGGAATCCCGTAATGAAGAAGAGCCTCTTCCATGACTCGCGACTGAACATTCGTTCGATAGAGAACGGCTATCGAAGAAAGATCATGAGTTTTACTCAACTCCTGAATCTCATTGGCAACAAAGACGACCTCGTCCTGTTCGTTATCGGTTTCCATAAAAACGATCTCCTCGCCTTTTCCGTTTTCCGTCACGAGATGGAGTACTGGATGCGTCTGGTTTTTTGTGATGATTGAGTAAGCAAAATCAAGAATAGTTTGCGTTGAACGATAGTTCGTTTCTAGATGAAATATTTTTGTTCCCTGAAAATCTTTCTCAAATTTTTCGAGATTCGTGATATCTGCTCCTCGCCATGAATAGATACTCTGGGAGAAATCCCCAACGACTGTTATATTTTTTTCTTTCTCTCCAAGAATTTTCGTCAACCGATACTGAACCAGGTTTGTGTCTTGAAACTCGTCAACGAGAAAAAAACGGTAGCGGTTCTGATACTTTTTTTTAATTTCCGGATGGAACGTCAGCAACTCAATGGCCTTGATGAGGAGATCGTCGAAATCCAGAGCATGATTTTTTACCAGCGCTGTTTGATAACTCTTATGAATCTTGTATGTTTCTGGCACTGCATAATCGGAGAAGATCTCAATGTACCGGTCCGGACCGATCATCGCATTTTTTGCCGAAGAGATGCGATTAAGATAATAGCCCGGAGTGAACTTATCGATATTCTCTTCTTTCATGACGCTCTTAATAAGCGAGAGTTGATCAGACTCATCGTAGATGATATAGTTTCGTTCGATCCCGAGAGATGGGCCGTCAATGCGAAGGATGCGTGCACAGAAAGAATGAAATGTCCCCACGTATCCGAGAGGATCTGCTCCTGGTAGAGCCCGCTGGATTCGCTCTTTCATCTCGGTCGCGGCCTTGTTCGTAAACGTAATCATAACGATTGAGGAGGGTAGTATCTGTTGATTTTTGATGAGATTCATCACTTTATGGATAAGTACACGAGTTTTTCCTGATCCGGCACCGGCGAGGATAATAGAGGGGCCAAATATCTGTTCGACTGCTGTTTTTTGCTGATTATTCAAGCCATTGAACACAGAGTCTTTCATACCGTATACTTTAATTATAAATGAAATACATTATTGCCAACTGGAAAGCGAACAAAAATCTTTCCGAGGCAAAGGAGTGGATAAAGCAATTCAACGTGCTTCTTATGGCCGACAGGAATGTCCAAGGCAAACTTAGCGCTAACGAACTCGTCGTCGTCATATGTCCACCATTCCCCTTTCTTGAAGCAACAAAAAAACTTTTTGTCAATATTCCAAATCTCAGACTTGGCGCCCAAGATCTTTCACAATTCGAATCTGGAAGTTTCACTGGCGAAGTTACGGCAACAAGTCTGGTCGAACTCATCGAGTATGTTATTATCGGGCATAGCGAACGAAGAACTCATTTTAATGAAGATAACATAGTTATAAAAAAAAAGCTTGAACAAGCACGCGCGAACAACATTGAACCGATCCTTTGTATTCAGGGAAAAGAAGACGAAATTATTCCTAATGTTCAGATAGTTGCCTATGAACCGGTTTCCGCAATCGGGAGCGGTAACAACGAGTCAGTTGAGAAGGTTGTAGAACTAAAACAAGAACTTACTCTTTCTGATTCTACGCAGTTTCTCTATGGAGGAAGCGTAAATTCTGAAAACGCATCCGTGTACCTTCAAAATGGTAAGATTGACGGCCTCTTGGTAGGAGGAATCTCACTTGATCCGGGCTCTTTTTTTTCGCTCTTGAAACTGGTATGAAAAGGAGATTTTTGATTTTTTTTATTTTTTTGCTTTTCCTCGTTTTCTTTTTTGTCGTGCGACCCTACTACATTGTTCTCACAAAAATCATGCACATCTCTCCATTACGGACCCTACTTTCATGGGATGAGATACGAAGGATCGATGACCAGACAAATATTTTGGTTCTTGGTATTGCAGGAGGAGAACATGAAGGGCCTACCCTCTCTGACTCTATTCTCGTCACCAACTACAACTTTAAGAAAAATAGAGCGGTTACCATCGGGATTCCTCGTGACGTATGGGCTTACACAATTCAGGATAAAATCAATGCGGCATATGCAATTGGAGAAGCAAAACAAAGAGGAGGAGGACTAAAACTGGCTAAAGCAGAAGTCAGCTCAATCATTGGAACACCCATCCAGTATGGAGTTGTGATCAACTTTCAAGAGTTTAAAGAGCTGATTGATTATCTTGACGGAATCGACGTCGAGGTAGAAAATTCATTTGTAGATAATAAATATCCTATCGAGGGGAAAGAAAATGATGAATGCGGAGGCGATCCTGAATATCATTGTCGGTACGAAACCGTCTCTTTCCAAAGAGGAACAACACATATGGATGGTTCCACCGCTTTGAAATTTGTCCGTTCAAGAAATGCAATTGGCACAGAAGGAAGCGATTTCTCAAGAAGCAAAAGGCAACAGAAGATCCTGATTGGAGTAAAAGATAAGACTCTCTCACTGGTTCGATCAATGAATGTACAGAAGATAGAGGAACTTTACAAACATCTCGACCCACTTATTACCCGCGATCTGACAAATCAGCAGGCCGCGATCATTGCAAAGGAGATTGTACTGAAGGGAAATTTTCAGCTCAAAAACTATGCGCTTCCTCGGGATTTCTTCGTCGTTCCGAATGTCTCAACATATGATGGAAGATATGTACTCACCCCGACAAACAGTGATTTCCGGGTGATTCACGAATACGTTCATTGTGAGTTTACTGCGGATGACGGAGGCTCCTGCAAGCCTTAAAAAACGACAAGAATTCCGAGCCCGAGAAGAATCAGAGCTCCACTTGTTAATCCAAGATACGTAATATTTTCTCCGGTTACAGGAGGTTTTGGTGTTACTGTCGCAGTCAGAGTGGTCGGCGTTACTGAAGTTATAGGCTGCGTAGTTGTTGTTGGAGCAGGTGTGATTGTCGGTGTGGCAGATCCCGTAGCCTCGCCGAGTACCCGCTCGCCACTTTTTGCCACTGTAAACAACCGCGTTTTGGTGAGTATATTTCCGCTCTGATCTTTTGCCTGTAGTGTAATGGTATGTTGACCCACAGCAAGCTGCTGCGGAAGCGTTACCTGCCATACTCCGTCTTTATCAACCCCTGCCTGTACAGAGGTGGCGCTCTTTCCTTCGCTAACGGTCACGCTCACGGTCGAGTTGGGGACAGCTTTTCCCTTGATCAAAGGATTTCCAGTGGGAATCGTTGCATTTTCCTTTGGAAAGACGATCTCAATCGAAGCGGTTATTCTCTGTGAGTCTGCAGAAAGAACATCACTCGGTTTGGTAAAATCATAGTCCTTACCGATAACAACGTTTTCCGTGACTGGACTAAGATTAGAAACTACAGCTTTAATATTTGAGGGGGGTCCTTCCTCGCTCAAAAATTGTAGCCGAACCGCTTCGTCTTTCCCGATATTTTTTATCTCTTGAGTTGAAGAATCAATAATATAATTTAAAGGAATAAGCCATTCTCCGGAGCTTTTTGAAAGACCGGCGAGCGTGTATGCGTGGTTAATATAAAGAAGAACAAGAGTGTTTTCAACGGGTTGGTTTAGTTGGTTGATAACCTTTCCATAGGCCGGCGAAAGATTTCTTACTGCGAGTTTGCTTGATGGTGTTTTAAAGCCGAAGGCATCTCTATTTGGCTTTTCTATTAAGCCGGAATTACTGACTATTTTAAAAAAGTATTGTGTGTTTTCTTTCAAGTTCTGCAGCGTAACATAATGAAGCAAAAATGAATTTTTGTTTTTATCGAGATCTCTATCGTCAGACGCTGTTTGATTTAATTGGTTTTTATCCGTTCCGTAAACAACCCATCCGGTTTCTTTCTGATCGGTTTGCCAGACGATTGTAGTTTGATTAGAAAAAATATTTGCTATTTCCATTCGATGCAGTTGTTTTTTAGATGCGGTGGAAGGAAAAGAGACCGAAAAAAAGAATTTTCCCATAAGAATAAGAATAAGCGCAACAACAAGAAAGCTAACGATAGTAGGAATTTTTGCCTCTTTTTTAAGATAAAACTGCGAATAACTCATCGGTATTACTTGCGTAACTCGAGCAATGTAAAAACATTTTCATCGAGATCATATTTTTTTGCAGATGGAAGTTGAACAGTGTTTTTTAAGTGTTCTTGCGCTTTTGAATGAAGAATATCCGCGGTCACCCATGCCGCAACAGTAAGAAAGATTGTAATTGAGAGAATGAAAAGCTCCCGTCTATTCATAAATAATAGCCCTCTATTTGCATAATAGCATTGAGCTGTCCGCTTCCGGATGCAGTCGATGCGCTTTTTGTGATTGATAAATTTTTAATGAATTTCAATCTCCGTTGTCCATAGAGACCTTGAATAAATTGTATCAGATCTTCAAACCGACCTGCCGCACCAATATTCACCACAAGAGGTCTTACTTTTCCAATATCTTTTTGGACAAGATCAACTTGCCCCACCGTGATGGTCTGAAACGAAACCCCATGTTCTGATCCGACCGTCTCAATATCTTTTATTACTGTATTGATCTCTGGACTTCGGGGAAGAGCTTGGTTCAACAGTGGCAGTCTATCACGAACTCTTTCAAGTGAAGCTTGATTGTCAACAATACTGGTAATGAGCTGTTCATATTGTATGTCCAGTTTTTTCAGATCGTTTTCCTCTTGTTGAAGCCTTACTGCAGTGTCGAGAGACGGGCGTATCGCGAAGAAAAGAAAGACCGAAAACAAGATAAAGAAAACAGTGAGATACGTATAATCCTGCGTTTTCTTTGATTGAAACTGTTTTAAAAGATTTTTGAGAAGATTTGAGTTTTCCATCGTTATTTACCTTTATACCCACTCAACTCCAATATAAACGCATATCCAGTCCGATCGCGTTTTAGATTGGAGAGTTCTACCTTTGCAAAATTTGCGTCTTTTTTCAATTTAGTATAAAAAAGCTGGATATCTTTTGGATTTGTTGCCGATCCGGTAAGACTTACCTTATCAGCCTCAATGGAAAATGCAGTGAGCGTTATAGAAGCAGGAAATTGAGAAAGGAGATAGTTTGTCATCGATGCAAAGGTAGATTGTGCTTGAAGAACAGTTTTTACTTCCTTTACCTGGTAATCCACTTTTTCCGCTTCACCCAACAGTGGAGCAACTACGGCTACGATTTGTTTTTTTTGATCGATTGAATCTTTTAGGTCGATGATATTTTGATCAACGCGAAAACGAAAAAAAAGTACGCCAATAACCACAAGTTGTGTAATTACAAGAATATAGCGAAGATAGTTCATGAAAAAATAGAGAAGACTGTCGAAGAATCCCCGCTTTTTTTCACCAATCAGATTGATGCGGTACCTCATTATTTTGATTGTACCTGTTTTTTCTTTGAAAAGCTACGGGCGAGTTTTGTTGCTTGAGCCTTTAACCGATTGGCCTTATTTTTATGAATAATTTTTTTCTTCAGGGCTTTATCAATGGCTGAATATAGTTTTTGGACGGCTTTTTTTGCGTCCCCTTTCTGCTTCTTGATTTGTTTCAGCGCGCTCTTTATTGCAAGCTCATATTTCTTATTATATTTCGTGCGTTTTTTATCTTGTAGTAATTTCTTTTTTGCAGATTTAATGAGAGGCATCTATATAAAAATCCTAAATTCTAAAACTTTACAGATCGTAATCCTTCACGAAGATTCTCTGACCGTAGGTTCCCGTGAATTTTAACGAGAGCTTGATACTTCCGACAACATCATGGTACACGCAGGTTCCGGAAGAACAGGTTCCGAGAGTAATTTTTTTCTCATAACTCGTCTCATTGCTCACGTCAATTGGCTGTGTAATTACTCCCTGTGGACCTTGATTTCTTGCCTCATAGGAGAGTTCGTACTCCAAGGTTTTCGTTCCTGATGGCATGTTTTTAACGCTTAAGACGACCTCTTTTTTTCCTGGAAGTGCTTTCAAGTCGACCTGTACGGACGAATCAACAGTTGGGATGACCTCTTCATTTTGAATCGAGCTTCCTGAAGCGGATTGTTTTGCGGCATTTTTCTTTCCACTCAACACCACAGCGCTGATGATAATAACAAGGACCACTGCAACTGCTCCGATAGCCATGAGCTGTTTTTGACCGAGTTTGTTCATATCAAGTATTATAATATTTTTTTTTGTAAATACCTAGCGATTTTTTCTACAGGAACACGCTCTTGTTCGGCGGTATCTCTATCGCGAATCGTTACCGTCTCTTTCTCTAATGTTTCATAATCCACAGTGATGCAGTAGGGGGTTCCGATCTCGTCTTGGGCTGCATATCTCTTTCCAATATTTCCACGATCATCCCACGCAGTCATATATTGCGGTTTGAGTTGCTGGAAGATCTCTTTTGCTTTTGCTGCGAGACTCTCTTTGTTGGCAACCAAGGGAAATACTGCCACTTTAAAGGGCGCTAGCTTGGGATGAAGCTTGAGTACGACGCGCTTCTCTTCTTCGTGATATGCATTCAGAAGAAAAAATAGGGCCGATCGGTCAACGCCGCCAGAAGTCTCAATAACCCAGGGAGTAAACGTCTCACCGGTTTCCTGGTCTTTATAGTTCAGTTTGTGACTGGAAAGATCCCAGTCTCCTCTGTGGTGGATTCCCTCAAACTCAGACCAGTCGAAAGGAGCTTTGTACTCAATATCCTCGGCAAAACGAGCATAATGTGCTCGTTCATCTGATTTGTGTTCTCTAAATCGAAGTTTTTCCTTATTCATACCAAGTTTAAGATACCAGTTCATGCGTTGTTCTTTCCAATAATCAAACCATTTTTTGCTTTCTTTCTCGTCCGGCTTTACAAAAAACTCGAGCTCCATCTGCTCGAATTCTCGACTTCGATAAGTGAAGTTACCAGGCGTGATCTCGTTCCGAAATGCTTTTCCGATCTGGGCAACGCCAAACGGGATTTTAACTCGGGTTGAATCAACGATGTTACTGAAGTTAACAAACGCCCCCTGTGTGATTTCTCCACGAAGATAGATAGTTGTTTTGTCCGTAATTCCAAGAAATGTTTCAACGAGAAGATTGAATTGTTTCGGCTCTGTCCATTCGACTTTTTCTCCTTTGTGGACTTTTAATTCATGTTCTTTCAGCCCATCTTTTTTATCTGCACGAAAACGTTGATGACAGGTTTTGCATTCAACTAACGGGTCAGAAAATGCTTTGACGTGGCCACTAGCTTCCCAGACTTTTGGATTCATGATGATCGCTGCATCTATTCCGACGACATCGTTGCGCAGCTGAACCATCGAGTTCCACCATTCCCGCTTGATGTTGTTTTTCAGCTCCACACCCATCGGGCCGTAGTCCCAGAAGCCGCTTAAGCCGCCGTAGATCTCAGAAGAAGGGTAGATAAATCCCCGACGCTTGGCAAGAGCAACAATTTTATCCATGCGTATCATTATATAATAAACAGGGGAATCTTTTCGTTTGTGAGTTCCTCGACAATCCGATGAAGCTGTTCAAGAGGCTTTTTTCCATGGATATATCCAAGCTTTTCAAGAACACTGTTTAGATAGCGTTCCAACAGTTCCGTTTTTGTCTCGGAAGAGCGAGAGAGATCTACGAGAAACTGTTTTGTCAGAGTATAAATCTCATATTCATTCTGATGTTCGGGAAGAAGGCGGTCGATAATGTGGAGAAAGAAATACACCGATCCGATTTTTTTTGCATTTTGCTTAATCTGTGAGAATGCAGAGATGAGAACTGTCTCCTGAAGATAATAGCTCTGGTGGTTTTCGTGAACGAGAATGCCGATAAGATTTCCTGTCTGCAGATGCGGTTGCCGTTTACTCGTAAGCGTACGTGCGCCTTTCGCCAGCGTGGTCAGTTTTCCAAAATCTCTCGTAAAAAACGTAATGAGAATATCTTTTGTCGGAAGATTCTTCTTCTTTAAGACGATTGCTTCTGTTTTGAGCGATTTGCCCATAGGAAGGTCAATGTTGCGCGCCAAGTATCACATCCGTAAGGAAAAGTTTGTCATAAATTCTGCTGCCATCAACCGTAACCTGAAGTTGCATGGTATCCACTCCCGGTTGTTTTTGAACCATAAGTTGATAGTTATTTGTCGAGACGCTTTCCGGAAGTTTGTATTTCACATCAACTTTTGCAAGTCCAAGAGGGTTTACCCGAAGAAATCCCTCAAAGACGGTTTTTCCCAGGTCGTCATATGTTTTTACGGGCGTTTCCGAACCGGTAAAAGTAATCAGCTTAGCCCCTTTCGGCACGTAGACACGGACCCAGTTTCTCAATGTGGCATTCAGACAGAGCCCTCCTCGCTCCAGATTGCAATCAGAAGGTGGACTCGGGTTTTTATATGTGACCATTACTTCTCTCTCAATACCCCCAGAGCTCTTTGTATTAGTCTTTGATTCAAGCGTCTCTCGCACAAAAAGATTAGATTTCGCTCCGGCAAAATTCACGTTGTTTAGGTGCAGATAATCACCATTAAAAGGCTGAATTCTTCCCGCAAAATTTAATTTCTCTACCGATTGCTGAATATCAGCGTTTGTAAAGTAGAGAAGAATATGTTTCTGTTTCAGGTTTGTAAGAGTGTCTTCAAGAAACGGCCCCCAGTATTTTGATGGAGAAAATCCGAGAACTTTCAACAAGAGGCCCTGCATAAGCTGTCCTAGAATTCCTTTTCTGTTTTCTTTTACATAGTTCACCGGTCGATCCACCACATCAAAGAGTTGATAGAGGACTTGTGGACAGTTACAGCGTTTATCATTTTTTGCCGAAAATACTATACCACCGGCTTCAGTATCACCAAACGTCGTCAACATATCGACAAGCACTTTTGAATCAACCGCGATGACTCCGTCATAGTTTACCTTTCGAGAACTTTTATCATAGAGCTCATTGAAGAGTTTGATTGACTCGACAAAATCGGGAGAGAGATTACTATCGCGAATATAGAGTTGATAGACATTTTTATGATAAGCCAGGATCTCTCGAGGAGCACGAGGATGGGAAGAGAGAGAGTTATCAAGCTGATAAATATCATCCGACTCCTCTTTTTTAATTTTTCCTTTTTCAATGGTGAAGATAGCATACGATGTCAAAAAGCCGCCGGTTGCTCGTCGTTCTTTATCGTTTTGAAAAATAATCAGATATGTTTGTTTCTTGTCTTTTCCAAGAATTTCAGGGAGTCGTTTGAGGAGCGGTTTTGCGTCTACAAATAATGTTGAGACCCCTTCAACTGTATCTTTGAATTGTGAGACCTGGGAGCGAAGTTGTGTTTTTCCTAATGTTTCCGGATAGCGGTCTGGGTTAATAGTTTTAACACGTTTTTCCGCCTCCTCGATATTTTGGGAAATTGGATCGATGTGTCCTACAATTTTGTCGAGAGTGAGCACCGCGGTCTGTAGTCGTTCGTCTGCAGATTTTTCAACAAATGAACTTTGTCCTTTCTTAAATCCAATAAGATCCGCGTAGGGAGCAATAGCATCAATAGATTCCTGTCCTGCTTTTAAGAGATAACTTCCCGCTTCGACACCGTTTTTAAAATCGGAAGCATATGGAATAAATGAAAGCCAGTATACGGAGCTTGATTCTTTTCTAAAAGCATCATATTTTTGTGAAACGGTATCAAGGTTTTTTTTCACGAGATCAAGATCGTTCTGAGAGAACGCTTTCTTTAGTTCTTTTGCCGAGGCGCTAAGATCTGCAGCACGAGTCTTAATTCGTGTAAACGGTAAATATACAAAAAAGAACACAAACAATACTATAAAAGCGATAATTCCTACAGTGGTACGGCTCGATTTTTTTCTGAACAGTTTTTGAAGATTAAAACGCTTTCTCATATTGCCCCTTTGCCAGTCAGCATTACTAAGGGAGTTTTGAGCATTATTTTCAGGTCTTTCCATAATGATATTGTATCAACATATTCTGCATCAAGGACGATGCGTTTGTCAAAATTAATTTCCGACCGACCTGAAACCTGCCATAATCCAGTAATTCCAGGACGAACCGAGAGTACCTTCTTAACCAACTCTTTCGTATGCGGATATTTTTTCTGCTGTTCTTCCAGCTCATCCGGGTAATATGCCCGTGGTCCGACAATACTCATCTCTCCGTTGACAACATTGAGAAGCTGTGGAATTTCATCGATTGAATGTTTTCTGATAAACTTTCCAACACCAGTAATCCGCGGATCCCCTTTTAGCTTGTAACTCCCTTTTCGGTACTGCTCGTATAAATCGCGAAACCGAGGATCAGTTCTTAACAAATCATGCGCGTTCGTTACCATCGAGCGAAACTTATACATCTTAAATCTTTTTATTTTTTGTCCTACTCGTTCCGGCACATCAGCGAAAACCGCTCCCCGAGAATTTAATTTTATCGCGATTGCCGCCAAAAGGCAAATGGGCGAAAAAAGAATAAGGAGAAACAAAGCAAGAAGAAAATCGAGCCAGCGTTTTAAATATCTCTCATATGTTTTTCCCACAAATGGATTTCCGGGCTTCATGCTTAAAAAAATTAGGTTAGCTTTTCGAACTCAGTTCCTTTAAAACCTTCAACAAGATTTTTGATTTTTGGAACGGATGTTTTTTTACAAATCATGAGTACATCGTGAGAGTTCACGATAAGAAGATCGTCAAGATCAATTCCCACCATAAGCTTTTTTCCTTCATAGTTATAAACCAGATTGTCATGAGAGCCTTCAAGAAGAACATTCCCGTTGACAACATTATCTGTCTTCGAATCTTCAAGCGCTTCTTTTAACCCTTCCCAAGCACCTACATCGCTCCATTCGATATCAACAGAAATGACACAGCCGTATTTCTTGTCCATTCGCTCTAAGATAGCGTTATCAAAAGAAACCTTTTCGATCTTTGGATAGAGCTCATTTAGTACTTTTTTATATTCAGGAGTTTTGTAGGCATCGCTCATTGTTTTAAGCTGTTTAAATAGATCTGGAGAAAATTGTTCGAAAAGCTTCCAGAGAAATTTTGCGGTGGTTACAAAATAACCGAGATTCCATGCGTGTTTTTGATCCTTAACCCACCGTTCTGCCGTCGAGAGATGAGGTCGATATTGGAATCCGATGAACTCATAGATAGGAATGCCGCTGCCTGTTCTGATCTCGTTGCCGAACTCTATATATCCTAGATTCTGATTTGCAAAGCGGGGTTTCTGTCCTACAAAAACAATTCGCTCTCCATTTTCCCTTACGAGTTCCTCTGCTGTTTTGAGTGCCTTTCGAAAAAGCTCTTCTTTTTTTACCAAGTGATCGCTTCCCCAGAGTAGCGCAAGCGGATCATTCGGAGCGGTTTTTACAAACTGCGCAACGACAAGACCAACCGCGGGGCCGACATCGCGCATCTCTGGTTCTGCAATTACATTCTCCTTTGGGAGTTTTGGGAGCTGTTTGTGAACAAGATTTTCGTACTGTTTCCCCGTTGAGATATAAATATCTTTCCAGTCGAAAAGGGGAAAAAGTTTTTCAACCGCAATCTGTAGCATTGATCTGTTACCAATAATTTTTTCAAACTGTTTTGGAGTTTTCCTTCGAGAAAGCGGCCAGAGTCTTGTGCCAACGCCGCCTGCAAAAAGTACTGCTTTCATGAATCGTGTAACGTGGAACGTGTAACATGTAACATAAATTCTTCGACGAACTTATTCTTATTGAATCGTTCGACGTTCTTCGGTCCAAACGTTCGTGTGCTACGTCTCAAATTGTAGGCGATCTTGCCAAAATTCGCAACTGCCTTGGAAAGCGATCGCCCATCCTGTTTTTCAAAAAAGATACCTGTTTTTCCCTCGATCACTGTTTCTGTTACGCCGCCTTTTTTATAGGCAACAACCGGGCAGCCAAAAAACTGCGCCTCAAGCGAGACATAGCCAAACTCCTCCTCCTGCGGCGTGATAAGAGCCTCTGCATTCTTGTAAAGCTGTGCCAGTTCCTTATCAGAGACATCAGAGAAGAACTTTACATTCTTTTTGGCCAAACGTTTAAGCCTTGGTTCCATTGAGCCTTTTCCGACAATAACAAGTGGGGCGTTAAGTTTGTTAAAAACATTGATCGCGAGATCGACTTTTTTGTAGGGTTCGAGACGAGAAACAACTAGAAAGTATTTGTAACGTGAAACATGAAACATGAAACTTTTTTGCTCTATGTTCAATGTTCTATGTTTTAAATTCTGCCAATATTTAACGTCAAATGGTGGATAAATTACTTCGCTCTTTCGCTGATAATATTTCAGAACTCGCTCCTGAACAGTATGCGAGATAGAGACGATTTTGTCCGGTCGTTGGGCAGCAATTTGATCCCATTTCTGATAGTGAGAGAGTCTGGTTTTTCCGAGTTTCTTAAGAGGTGAATCGAAGTAGGTCTCGGTATCGATCCAGAAATAACGAGTAGGTGTCAGGAGATAGCATATATGGAATGTGCTCGGTTTGGTTATTACAGACTTTGCAAATGAGGACGAGACAGAGATGACAACATTATAGTTTGAAAAATCGAAGGACTCAAATGCATAGGGATAAAAGGAGAGGGAAAGAACTCTGTTTGTTTTTATAAATTTTGGAAGTCGTTGAATAAAAGATGTTCTTATCTTGAGATCTTTTGCCCATGGAGCGGCCGTTTCGTCGTAGTAAGAAGTGAACCAGTCTGCGTTCGGAAACATTTCATGGAGCGTGAGAAGTACTCTCTCGACGCCGCCCCACTTATCAATCCAGTCGTAGACGATAGCCGTTTTCATCAGATCAATTGTAGCACGCGAGGATCGAATTGACTTTTGAGAGTAGCGTTTTATAATAGCTCTATGACAATAGAGCGTCGGGTGGATTGGTTAGGAATTCCCATAAATAAGAAGGAAGTTAAACCAGGTCATAATGAGAGGACTCTTGGTTTTGGGCGAGGAGCACTGTACGCTTTCGTACGCGATGTCATTAATGTACCTTTAAGAGAATTTCGAGTTATTTCAGATAAAGAAATTGAGCTGAAAGAGAAAGTATATGTTAGTAGTGAGGAGGAAGAAGAGGAGTTCGATGAAAGAGGAGACTATTTGTGTCTAGACAAAGGCTCACAATTATTAGAAGGGAAAAGAATTACAGCTGTTGCAAAGGGTTATAGAAATATGTTTGGAATAAGAGTTTCATTTCGTTTCAATGAAGGGACAATCTCAAACGTTCGCATTCAAAGCACTGCTTAAAACAATCCGATTTGGTCTGAATTTCCTTCAATGTATTTCTTCACTACATTTTATTGTTTAATTGTAGTGGTTAGAGGCCGGTTTGTTTTTTGAGATTCAGTTGAATCTTCCTTTCCCACGCAGCTTTCCAGTTAATGCCTGGTTGACCAGGAGGCAATATTGTTACTAGTAATTCTTCAAAGAAGATTGAGAGATTTTTATTGTGCGAAATTGATTTTAATACAGGTACCAGTTGGTCACTCTTCTCCATTAAAAGAGAAAATTTTGCAACAGTTGAAGGTGAAACTTTAAGAAGCTTACAGATTGTGAAATAATCTACTTTTCTGAGGATGAGATAAATGATTGCAACTCGTTTAACGATAACTACCCTTTCTGTTGGCGATAAAAGGTCAAGCATGATCTTTTTAAATGATTTCTTATCTCGACTTTTCTGTATTGTCGCAAAGAAAAGATCGAATAGTTTTTCAGTTACCTCATCAGGGAGTTTAAATCGCGAGACTCTGACCATACTACAATTTAATGTTTAAATGTAGTACTGTCGATGGAGGATAAACGACAATGGATCCAGATTACATTGTCGGAAAAGTTAGAACAGGCCGATTTGGTTTGAATCATCCTCTGTTTTCCTTTTCTTTGGTTCGGTTTTCTTTTCCGATTTGAAGAATCTGTTGGTGAGTGAGTACATTTCTAGCTGCAGAAGCGCTTCCTTCAGATCTTGTTTAAATCCATCGAATCTTGCATCGTTGAGTCTAAATTTGATCTTTGCATCTGTGATTATCGTAGCAAGTTTCTTCGAGAGAAGAATATTTTTTTCCTCCTTTTTAATTATTTCTCTCACCTTTGGATTTTCTATCTGATCTATATTTTTGATCAGGTTTTCAACCGATCCAAACTGACGAACTAGATTCGCTGCAGTTTTTGGCCCTATACCTTTTGCACCCGGATAATTATCAGACGCATCGCCCATCAATGCTTTAAAATCTGCGATCTGCTCCGGTTCTATTCCAAACTTTTCACGAACCTCTTTTTTGTCATAGATTTTCGTCTTACTAAAGCCGATCTGGGGATTGACCGTATAGACATGATCATTGATGAGTTGCATGATGTCTTTATCACCAGTAAGAATCATCACTTTCACATTTTTTCCATGAACCTCATGAGTGATCGAGCCAATCACATCGTCCGCCTCAAAACCCGGCATTTCTTCAGTAAAGATTCCTGCCTTTTTCAAGAGTTCCATCATCATCGGAAACTGAATACCGAGCTCATCGTCCATCTTTGGCCTCTGAATCTGGTAGGTCTTGAGAAGTTTTTTGCGGAAAGTTGGTTTAGGAGTGTCGAAGCAGACGGCAATATACTGTGGATTGAAATCCATTATTGCTTTATGGAGCATGGCGAAAAAGCCGTAGACTGCATTGGTAGGGATGCCGGATTTGGTCTTGAAAGGAGGAAGAGCGTGGTAAGCACGGTGCATAAGAGCGTTACCGTCTACAAGAAGCAAAGTTTGCATGCCTTATGAGTTTTGATTAATAGTTTTGATTTTTTCACCCACGATTTTCTCGAACTCGTCTTGATCGAGGCTTTCTTTTTTCATAAGTTCCGCCGTGACTTTATCCATAACATCGCGTTTTTCTTTGATAATATCAGCCGCTTTCTGATAGGCTTCGGTGATTATTTTCTTTACCTCGTTATCGATCTTTCCCATCATCTCCTGTGAGATCGGGTTTTCTTGAAAATATGCTCTTCCCATCTCTGTCATATCCATGCTCGGACCAAAGTTGATCGGTCCCAACTGGCTCATCCCATACTCGACCACCATTGCTCTTGCGACCTGCGTGGCCTGATCAAAATCATTCGCGGCTCCGGTCGTGATCTCGTTAAAGATTGTTTCCTCTGCAGCGCGTCCACCCATCATGACCGCGATACGCTCAAGAAGATGTGTTTTTGTCTCCTGTAATTTGTCCTTTGCTGGTGGAATCAACGTGTATCCGAGTGCCATTCCCCGTGAGACGATTGAGATGCGGTGGACAGGGTCAGTATGCGGCATAAAATGAGAGACGACTGCGTGTCCTGTTTCGTGATAGGCAGTAAGTTTTCTGTCCATCTCGGATTGAAGACGTTTCTTTTCCGGCCCCAACTTCACCTTTGTTGCTGCTTCCTCGATGTCATTCATAGAGAGTTTTGTCCCTGCATTTCGTGCAACCGCAATCGCCGCTTCATTGAGCATATTCTCAAGATCTGCTCCAGAATAACCGACAGTCCGTCGTGCCACTCTCTCCCAATCTACGTTGTCCTCAAAAGGTTTTCCTTTGGCATGAATCTTCAGGATTGCCTTTCGACCTTCCAGATCAGGATAATCTACGAGAATTCGTCGATCGAAGCGTCCGGGACGAAGAAGCGCGGGATCAAGAAGGTCTCCACGGTTCGTCGCCGCAATCACCACGACACGCTCTGTTGGCTCAAATCCATCCATCTCCACGAGAATCTGATTTAGTGTTTGCTCGCGCTCATC
>OBEQ010589490.1_pt1 | contig 49233 bp, 35 predicted proteins | sample 1670901 | NCBI WGS metagenome assembly OBEQ01 (sample SAMEA104232315, study PRJEB22302) | groundwater metagenome | biome: forest; feature: aquifer; material: groundwater | place: USA | collected 2011-08-07 | depth 5.4 m
AATCGTTCAAGTTACTCAACTTATCTACTTAGAAGGTAAAATTCGTTTAACTGAAGTGGAAAAAGTGGAGAATGAATATTACACCTATTTGCAAACGATTCAAGACCTAGAAATGGAATTGTTGAAGATAAGTAGGGTGAAGATGAATCAATGACCATTCACTTCCTCCAAAGCTTCCTCCCCAACCGTATTACAATGAAAATGCCCTCTTTTCTTTTTAACAAATGGTTGTTTCACTTCTCCTCCATCATTTGAACCTAACATTTTTGAAATAATTCGAGCTTTTTCTTCTAGATTTCTTACTTGCATCAATGAATCTTGTGTTGCATCAAAAAGAATTTCTCCGTCGATAATCGTTTGCTCCACTTTTGCTTCAATACTCAGTGGATTAGCTGACCAAATCACAACATCTGCATCTTTTCCTACTAATAAACTTCCCATTTTATTGTCTAAATGCAATAATTTAGCTGGATTCAAGGTCACCATTTTCCAAGCTTCTTCTTCTGACATTCCTCCGTATTTAACACTTTTTGCAGCTTCTTGATTCAATCTTCTTCCCATTTCAGCGTCATCAGAATTAATTGCTACCACAACGCCTTGGTCTGTCATTAATTTGGCATTGTATGGAATGGCGTCATTCACTTCAAATTTATACGCCCACCAATCAGCAAAGGTTGATGCTCCAGCTCCGTGTTTAGCCATTTTATCGGCCACTTTATATCCTTCTAGAATATGGGTAAAGGTGTTGACTTTGAATCCCATGGAGTCTGCAACGTGCATCAACATCATAATTTCAGATTGAACATACGAATGGCATGTAATAAATCGTTCGTTGTTTAAGATTTCCCACAATGCCTCTAATTCTAAATCTTTTCGAGGTGCATTTCCTGCTTGTTTCCCGCCATTTTTGAATTTTGTCCATTCGTCATGATATACAATTGCTCTCGTAAAACCATCATAGAAAATTTGTTCAACTCCCATTCTTGTTTGTGGAAAACGTGTTCCGTCTCCGTAACTCGATTGTTTTACATTTTCACCTAAAGCACATTTAATAAATTTTGGTGCATTTGGGATTAACATATCATTGGGCGCATAGCCCCACTTTAATTTTATCAAAGCAGATTGACCTCCGATCGTATTGGCTGAACCATGCAGTAATTGAGCAGCTGTAACTCCTCCAGCCAATTGACGGTAAATTGTAATATCATCATTCGTAACAACTTCTCCAATGTTAACTTCTGCTGTCACGGATTGACCACCTTCATTCACTCCTTTTGAAATAGCAATGTGCGAATGCTCATCAATGATTCCAGCTGTGACATGTTTCCCTTTGGCATCTATTTCTCTCGCTCCAACTGGTGTGATGTAAGGTCCAGTTCCAACAAAAATAATTTTTCCTTTCTCTGTAACAATCGTCGCATTTTTTAGGATTCCTTCTTTTTCATTGGTCCAAATTGTTGCATTACGAATTACCAACGTTTGCTTTCCTGGAAGTGAGTCAAAACCATAAGCCATATTTGGAAACCATACTTTTGCGTTGAAATTCGAATCTATTTTAACTTTGTTATTTTCTTGAGCAGGAGTTTCAATTTTTGAATTTCTGATAGCAGACCATTTCATCCATTTTCCATTCGGAAGGATTCCATCTCCTTCAAAAATTCCTAATTTACTATTCACAACTCCGTGAAGATTCATGCTTCCTTTCCAATTTTTATCGTCCAAATTGAATTGAATCGTTACATCGTTGTCTATTAATTTTGTGTTGACAGTAATTAAAACCGTATCAGTTTTAGAAATTCCTGTTTTTGCGTCAGTTGTCTGTTTTATAGATTGAATTTTTCCAATTAATCGATCTGTTGTTCCTGTATATTCCAACGGATATTGAACACCTTCAATCAAAACATTGTATTTTCCTCTAATGTCATGAGAAATGCTTGTTTCAAATATTTTTTGAGTTCCTAGAATCCAAGCTTCCATAACTTTTGCTTCTTCATCAAATGGATTTTTATCAAAAACGGTGAAACTTGCTTTTTTACCAACTTCAATCGTTCCGAATTGTTTTTCTATTTTTAAAAGTTTTGCCGGTTCAAGTGTTAAAGCGTTCAATGCGTCTGCAGGCGATAACCCTCTTTCAATTGATTTTCGAACGTTTTTCCAAAAAGTTTCAGCATTTTTTTGACCAAAAGAAGAGATGGAAAATGGAATGTTACTTTGTTTTAATAAATAAGGATTAGAAGGAGCTAATTCCCAATGTTTCAATTCGCTTAATGGAATTTCTTTTGAAATATAAGGATCTTGAACTTCAAATGCTTCTGGAAAATTGATGGGAATTATCAAAGAATTTTTTAATAATTTTAATTGAGGAATAGCACCATATTCATCACCTGAACCAAAAATGGTGAAATTATAGTTGAATTCACTTCCGATTTTTGCAGCTCGAAAAATTTCCCATTTATCCTCAACTTGAAAAATCATAGGCATTAAAATTTGTTTTTCAAGGGCGTTCAATGAAAGATTTCCTTCTAATTTCGTTGAATTGGTATACCATTGTAAATCATAAAAAGTTTGTCTCAATAAAGCAATACTTCCCATTTGTGAGGAAGGATAGGATTGTTTGGATGTCCCAGTTCGGAATGAAAAATAACTTGCAATTGCAGGGGAAATCATTTCTTTATTCGCATCTTTCTCACCTAATGAAATCAATGCACCTGTACCTCGAGAAATACCATCTTGCACATGTGTGACAGCTAAACCAAATCCCATTTTGATCAATTCATCATTTGATTTTATATTGATTTCAAAAAGCGAACTCGCATCAACTTCAGGGTGAATACTTTCATTCCAATAATAAGATCCTAGTTTTGAGGTTTCAATGGAAGAACCATGTCTATAAGAAGTTGTATTTTCAGAAACAGGCATCCCAACTTTACTGTACGTTTCAATAAATGAAGGAATAATTGTCTTCCCAGTGTAATCTATAATCACAGCATCTTTTGGAGTAGTTACAGTGGTTCCTACTTCAATTATCTCATTGTTTTTAATTAAGATAGAGCCATTTTTTATTGTTTTTGTAGGGGAAAGAATAATTGTAGCATTTTTTAAAACAAAATAGGTCGATTCAGATTCTTTAACGCCATTTGTAGGTGCAATATCTTGACTATAAACGTTCGAAAAAATAAGAACTAATAAAGAAAGAAAGTATTTCATAGTGTATTATTAATGTCTGATAAGTTCGTGAAATTAATGAAAAGCAATTAAATCTTTCACTTTTATTCTAGTTCAATTCGTCTTTTTGGTTATTTTTGTTAAAAAACATAAAAAATGAACAACATACTTTTACATATTCATTCAGGATTTAGATGGGTAGCTTTACTTTTTTTAATTGTGGCAATTTTTAATGCGATTACAAGAAAAAACAATGGTGAATATTCAGCAAGAGATAAAAAATTGAATTTATTTTCAATGGTATTTTTCCATATTCAAGCATTGGTTGGATTTATCATGTATTTTAATTCTGATAAAGTACAATTTGTTGAAGGTTGGATGAAAAATCCGTTGTTACGTTTTTATGGAATGGAACATATCCTACTAATGGTAATAGCAGTTGTTTTAATGACGATTGGTAGAAAAAAAGCAGAAAAAGCAGTTGCACCCATTGTAAAACATAAAAAAATTATTATTTGGTACACGATTGCATTAATTCTTGTAATTATTTCAATTCCTTGGCCGATGAGAACTATTTTAGGAGCAGGATGGTTTTAAGAATATTATTTTTCGGAATTTTATTCAGTATCACTTCTTGTTCTGAAAATTCATCTGATAAAGTGAACATTTCAACAGAAGAAATTATAAAACCTTTTACAGCTGCTGATGCAAAGGATTTATTTTTATCAAAATGTACGGTTTGTCATGGTTCGGATGGTAAATTAGGCGCATCTCAAGCGAAAGATTTATCAACAAGTAAACTATCTGACGAAGAAATTTTAGATAGAATTAAACATGGTAAAAACGCCATGCCCCCTTTTGAAGGATTAATTCCTGAAGATCAGAGAAAAATGTTAGTATCGTTTGTTAAAACACTCAGAAATAAGCCATAATCGAAAAACGTCACAAATACCGATGAATTTCAAATGGCGATTTCCATATGACATTTAAGAAAACAATAAAACACATATGAAAATAATGGAAGAAGGTCACATATTGGTTGATGCAGTTGAAGAAAAGTGCATTTTGGTGGGAATCATCACGCAAAAATTGACCGAAGAAACCGCTTTAGAATACATCGATGAATTGCGTTTTTTAGCTGAAACGGCTGGGGCGATTACAGATAAAGTTTTTTTACAAAAAGTAACCATTGAAAATCCTAAAACCTTTGTTGGTAAAGGTAAAATGGAAGAAATTAAAGAATATGTTCTCGAAAACAGTATTGATTTAGCGATTTTTGACGATGAACTTTCTCCTTCTCAATTAAGAAACATTGAAACAATTCTTCAAATAAAAGTATTGGACAGAAATAATCTAATATTAGATATTTTTGCTAGTCGTGCTCGTACATCAAGTGCAAAAACCCAAGTTGAATTAGCTCAATTACAATATTCATTACCTCGATTAACGAATCTATGGACGCATCTTGAACGTCAAAAAGGAGGAATTGGGATGCGTGGACCAGGTGAAACGCAAATTGAAACAGATAGACGAATTATCTATACAAAAATTGCTCTTCTAAAAGAAAAACTCAAAGATTTAGAAAAACAAACCAGCGTTCAAAGAGGAAATAGAGGTCAATTGGTTCGTGTTGCACTAGTAGGATATACCAATGTTGGAAAAAGTACGATGATGAACATGTTAAGTAAATCAGAGGTGTTTGCAGAGAATAAATTATTCGCAACATTAGATACGACAGTTCGAAAAGTGGTTATTCAGAATCTCCCTTTTTTATTAACAGATACTGTTGGATTTATTCGTAAACTTCCACATCAATTGGTAGAATCGTTTAAATCAACCTTGGACGAAGTAAGAGAAGCCGATTTATTGATTCATATTTTAGATATTTCACATGCTGGTTTTGAAGATCAATATACTGTTGTTAACGAAACGTTAGCAGAAATTGACAAAACCGAAAAACCTGTAATTCTTGTTTTTAATAAAATTGACGCTTATAAATTCGTTCAAAAAGATGAGGACGATCCTTCTCCAATGTTACGAGAAAATTATTCGTTGGAAGAATTGAAACAAACATGGATGGCCAAATTAAATGGTCAAAAATGCGTTTTCATTTCGTGCCAAGAGAAAGAAAATATCGAAGAATTAAAAGAAGTAGTGTACGAAGAAGTAAAACGTATTTTCAAAATTCGATATCCGTATAATGATTTTTTGTTTTAGGAATTTGGTAGAAGTTAGTTGTTAGATTTCAGTTTTTAGTTTTATTCTGTGAATTCTATTGAAAATGAACTTACTCGACCAACAAAAGATGTCGATTTTTTAGGTTCTGGCGTTTCAAATGATTTAGACGAAATCATTATAATACCCCTAAATCATTTAAGTTTTGTTCAATTTCTTCAATACTTGGTAAACTTCCTTTCAAATTGTCAGGTAAAATACGAGTCAATTCATACTCAGAAATTCCAATGGGTTTATGCATGTCACGCAAAGTATATTCTGCAAACACTTTATTCCTTCCTTGGCATAAAATAAGTCCTATTGTTGGTTTATCTGTTTCGTGTTTCAGAATATCATCAACCGCAGAGCAATAGAAATTCATTTTTCCTGCATATTCAGGTTTAAAATCTCCTTTCTTTAGGTCTATTACTACAAAACAACGCATTTTAAGGTGGTAAAATAGTAGGTCGATAGAGAAATCGGTATCGGTTACTTCTAGTTTGTATTGTCTACCAACAAAGGCAAAACCAGCACCTAATTCTACCAAAAATTTCTCAACATGTTTTATGAGTTCTAATTCCAATTCTCGCTCCGTAAATTCTATATTGAGTGTTGCAAAATCAAAAATGTACGGGTCTTTAAATAAGTTTTTCGCTATATTAGAATGAATATCAGGCAAGGTAATATCAAAGTTATTTACTACCGCACCTTGCCGTTCATGTACTTTGCTTTTAATTTGCACTACTAATGTATCTCTGCTCCAACCTTGTTCTGCTACCTGTTGCATATACCAATAGCGTTGTGGCAGGTCTTTAACCTTTTGCATTAATATAACGTGATGCGACCAATTTATTTTTGTAATTAGCTGTATTTCATTATCTTCTAATTTTGCAACTGGTAGTTGCAAAATTGTATTTCCTTCATCTTCTAATTTGGCAACGGTTAGTTTTCCAATTGTAAGTAATTGGTATTCAGAGAAAAATTTCAACATATAATTGATGTTCCTTTCTGAAAATCCCTTAACTTCACTCAATTCATTTTTCAAGTCCACAGCCAATCGTGGAATAACTCCTTTTCCCCAACCTTCCTGTTGTTGGCGTTCGTGTATCATTTTACCAATATCCCAATAGGTAGCTAACATTTCAGCATTGGCAGATAGAAAAACTTTAACTTGTCCTTGTCGAACACGGTTTTTAATACCGATTAATAAATCTTTGTATAAAATTATTTCGTTACTCATTTGTTCTAAGTTGATAGGAAAATTTAATGTTATAAATATAGCAGTTTTTTCAAGAACCTATCAATAATTTATACCTAAAACTTATCTACCTTAAAAAAGAGGGTAGGCATTTGGTTTTAAACGTTGGACTTTGTAGAATTAACCAGTTAGAGTTTTTTATTCACTATTTTACCATCTTTTTAAATTCCACCTTTTTAACAAATAAATCTGAAATTTTAACTAGCTTTATCGCCTTAAAACGATAACTAGATTATGAACAAACTTCTTACGCTTTCAGCTTTCGTATTCCTTTCAATCACCATTTTCGCACAAAAAAAACCAGTAGTAAAAGATTCTACTATTTTCAACGAAGGAACTGTCGGAGGATTAAACTTTAGATTGGTTAGTCCCGCTAGTACTTCTGGTAGAATAGCTGATATAGCGATTCACCCATCCGCTCCAAATACTTGGTATGTTGCTGCGGCTTCAGGTGGAGTATGGAAAACATCGAATCACGGAACAACTTTCAGTCCTATTTTTGATAGTTACGGATCTTATTCAATCGCATGTATTGAAATTGCTCCCTCTAATTTAAATACAATTTGGGTGGGAACAGGCGAAAACAATAATCAACGTGCGGTTGCTTATGGTGATGGAGTTTATAAATCAATGGACGGAGGAAAGAGTTTCACCAACATGGGACTAAAATTATCTGAACACATTGGAAATATTATCATTCATCCAACGGACGAAAATACAATTTGGGTTGCTGCTTACGGTCCAGTTTGGAGTGCAGGCGGAGAAAGAGGTGTTTATAAAACAACTGATGGAGGGAAGACATGGGAAAGAACTTTGTTTATTTCAGATGAAACAGGTATTTCAGAAATTGCCATTGATCCTAAAAATCCTAATATTTTATATGCCGCAGCGCATCAAAGACGTAGACATGAATATACATATATTGGTGGAGGACCAGAATCTAACTTGTATAAATCGATTGATGGAGGAAAAACGTGGGTTGAAAGCAATGCGGGATTACCAAAAGGAGAAATGGGAAGAATCGGAATCGCTGTTTCTCCTGTTGATGAAAATTATGTTTATGCAATTGTTGAAGGAAAAGAAGATAAAGGAGGATTTTATAGATCAATTAATAAAGGGATAAATTGGTCAAAAATGTCTAGTTTCACAACGAGTGGAAATTATTACCAAGAAATTATTTGCGATTTAACAAACCGTGATAAAATTTTTGCAATGGATACTTGGTTGCACCACACAATTGATGGAGGTAAAACATTCTTAGAAACTGGAGAAGATTTAAAACACGTTGACAATCACTGTATTTGGATTGACCCAACTGACGGGAATCACTGGATTGTAGGTTGTGATGGAGGAATTTATGAAACATATAATCAAGCGAAAGAATGGCGTTTTTATGATAACTTACCGATTATTCAGTTTTATAAAGTAGCGACAGATAATGCAAGCCCTTTTTATACTATTTATGGAGGAACACAAGATAATAATTCATTAGGAGGACCTTCAGCAACAATCAATAATGCAGGAATTGTAAATTCAGATTGGTATAACACATGTGGTGGAGATGGTTTTGAATCGGCGATTGACCCAACAAATCCAAACATTGTATATTCGCAATCTCAATACGGAGGTTTAGTTCGATACGATAAAATTTCTGGAGAAAAAATAGCAATTCAACCTTTACCGGGAAAAGGTGAAGCAGCATACCGTTGGAATTGGGATGCGCCCTTATTGATTTCACCTCACGATCATAATACACTCTATTTTGCAGCAAACAAAGTATTTAAAACAACCAACCAAGGAGATGATTGGACAACCGTTTCACCCGATTTAACACAACAAATCGATCGAAATAAATTGAAAGTTATGGGGCAAGTTTGGTCAATTGATGCGGTCATGAAAAATCAATCGACTACCATTTATGGAAACATTGTTGCATTAGATGAATCTCCAAAGAAAGCTGGGTTATTATTCGCTGGAACAGATGATGGTGCAATTCAGATTTCTGATAATTCCGGATCTAGCTGGACGAAAATTTCCACATTTGTAGGAGTCCCTGCTAATACAAGGGTGAACATGTTAACAGCTTCTCTTTTTAATGAAAATGAAGTATTTGCAGTGTTTAATAATCACCGTTCTGGAGATTTCAAACCGTATCTTTTCAAAAGTTCTGATAAAGGAAAAACATGGGCAAGTATTACAGCAAATTTACCAGTTAGAGGTTCCGTTTATTGCATTAAACAAGATCATGTTGATCCAAATTTATTATTCGTAGGAACAGAATTTGGAGCTTATTTCTCAAACGATGGAGGAAAAATTTGGACAAAATTAAGTGGTTTACCAACAATTGCGGTCTACGATTTAGATGTTCAAAAAAGAGAAAATGATTTGGTTGCAGCGACTTTTGGAAGAGGTTTTTACGTATTAGATAATTATTCTCCATTAAGAAATTTAACGAAAGAAACGTTGGATAAAAAAGCATTTTTATATCCAGTTAAAGATGCTTTGGTCTATGTTCCTACTTCCCCATTAGGATTAACAGGAGCAGGGTCTCAAGGAGCAAATTATTTTATGGCAGATAATCCGACTTTCGGAACAGTTTTTTCAATCTACATGAAAGACAGTTACAAAACGTTAAAATCGATTCGTCAAGAGAAAGAAAAAGCATTAGAAAAAGATAAAAAGGAAGTTCCATATCCTACATTTGATGAATTAAGAAAGGAAAATCAAGAAGAAAGTGCTAAACTAATTTGGATCATTCGAGATAGTTTAGGATTAGAAATTAAAAAAATAACGAGTACACCTTCAATTGGAATTAGTCGTTTAAGTTGGAATTTACGAATGGAACCGACTTCTCCAATTAACCCAAACAAACAAAAACCAGGAAGATATGATTCAGGTGATGATGGGTTTTTAGTAACCGCTGGTTTGTATTCAGTAGAAGTTCTTTTACTTAAAAACGGAGTGTCAGAAATGGTTGTTGCAAAAACAAATTTCCGAGTAAAAGGATTAAACAATCAATCGACAGCTAAACCAAATAATGCAGAGTTATTCGCTTTCAGAAAAGAAGTTTCAGAGTTAAACAGAAGTGTTTCAGGATCAAGTAGATTAATGAATGAAAACAATGATAAATTGAGTTTAATGAAATTAGCGATTACAAATTATCCAAATACGGATATTAAATTGTTAGAAGAAGTTCGAGCAATGGAAATCGCTTTTGATGAATGTGAAGTGTTGATTTATGGTGATGGATTAAAAGCTTCTAAAGAAGTTGAAACTCCTCCAAGTTTTAATAGTAGATTGGCAAATGTTGAATATCAATTGTATGAAAGCACAACTGGAGTTACGGCATCTCAAAAATTAAATGTCCAAATTTCGAGAGAAGAATATCAAGTTTTTAGAACGAAGTTAGATGCACTTATTATTCAAGTAAAAGTATTAGAAACAAAATTGGCGACAAAATCAATTCCATATATCAAAGGGAAAGATGAAAAATGGAAATTGGATTAAATAGAATTTCAGATACATTAAATAAAAATGTATATTTATAAAATAATTTAAAATTGATCAGCATGGCAAAAAGTCAAGACTCCAAGAAAAACGTTAAAAAAGAACCAACAAAAACTCCAAAAGAAAAGAAAGCGGAGAAATTGCTAAAAAAGGCTTCTAAATAAGATTAAGGATAAAAAAATAGGGATATTTGAAAAAGTTCAATTATCCCTATTTTTTTTAATCAATTATCAACTTATTCTACCATTAACTTGTACAAAGTTACTTCTGTATTATTTTTCATTTTCACAATATACATTCCTGCTTGTTCTTTCAAATCAATATTAATTTCGAATTGATTTTTATACGTTTTAGATAAAACAACTCTTCCGCTCATATCTGTAATTTCTAAAATTATTTCTTCCATCGGTTTTTGTAATTCAATTACAAAAGAACCATTTGTTGGGTTTGGATAAATTTTGAAATCCATTGAATTTTTTTCATTTAATCCAGCCGAAGGATCTGTACAGATATCGATATTACTATTGTAAAAAGCTTGAACTGAATCTGCAATATCCATAAGATTATTTATACAAGATAAATAATTAGAAGTATCCGTATTCTGACCAAATAAAATAGCAAAATCTAAATCCAACGTATCACCTGGAGCAAAAACTCCTGAATTAACCGTCATGTATTGTCTTCTGTCTCCAGGAGGGTTTTGTTCCGAAACCTCTGACCATGGCATTGGATCATTAATAGAGTTGGGATTTGTAGGATAATTAAAATTACATGGAGTCGTTCCTCCATATCCTATACCTCCGAAAGTCATAGGGATTCCATTTGACCATTTTCCATTCATATAATTAAAATATTCAACAGCTGAAGATGGATCACCCATTCCGATTGCAGCACCATTTATAAAATGACCAGAATTAGCTAACTCATTGTTCAAAGAAATAGCACTTATACTAGGTGGGGTGTGGCCATATCCGGAGAGTCCTCCATTTGCTTCATCATTACTATCTCCGTTATACGTGTACATTAATTTTCTCACAGAATCACAACCAACAAAATCATCGCCAGCATTGCCTAAATCTCCATCCATAAAAAAAGAAGTTCGGAAATTATTCAAGGTTTGTGATCCTTTGTTGATTATTTTTTTGCTAATAAACGTTGTATTATCTAGATAATCAGCAGTAGCATACTGATAAACCATTACATGAACTTCCATTTCAATTTTCGCTCCACCAGAAGAAGAATGAATCTGAGCATCATCATTTAAAATAATAAACGAAGCTTCACATCCTTTAATATCTGGATAATCTCCTTGTGTCGGTTCGTAAATTCCATCATTATCCAAATCAATAAATGGTGCTAATTGAAGACTTACCCCCAAAGTTGGATCCCCATTTCCTGGCCAATTTAAAATGGAATTTGGTGTAACATATCCAGCAGAAGCAAAATTTAAAATATGTTGAGTAATATCATATTTTTTAACTTTCCAAATTGAAGGAGAGTATTTTGAAATATACAAAGGATCGAGATATGAATTATTCGATGAAAAAGGACCTGTAAAAATATCACTATTAGCAGTATACGTTTGACCCGATAAATGTATTTGGTTATTACTATCTGTTCCACCGTACCAAAAAGAAGATAAAAAAATAGAACTTATACCACTTCCCTTTGGTACTTCATAACCCGCAATAGTATTTGAAAGATCGTTAAAATAAACTCCACCATCAGTTAGAGTAGCGTTAACATTGTTATAATCTTCAGTTGCAGAAGATGTGACTATTTGTGATTGGCAATACGATGCGCTTATAAGTAAGCTGAGTTGAATAATTGTTTTTTTCATGGTTTCTGATTTACTATTTTTAACAAATGAAATGATAATAAACTCAATATTTAAAAAAAAGGAAATGAAATTTGAGGGAAAATATACAGGTCTAAATAGAAGTTTATTAAAATTTTGGACAAACATGCTTTTTTTCGACATTTTTTATTAAATTTGATTTGCCTAGATTTTTACACACTGATTGAAAATAAAAAAACGAATGAAAATAACACTAATTACTTTAATTATACTTGCTTTTGCTATTAACTCTTGCCATAAAGGAGTAGATGTCACATTACACAAAAAAGATTATCTTTTATTTGGAAGATATATAAATAATTGCCAAGAAAATGACACCTGTATCGAAATGTTTAAATTATTTGAAAAAGAATTATACGAAGATACGAAAGACGAATATGTCTATGGAACGAGTTTTTATGGTGGCTATTTTAAACAATCTTCTCCTATTCAATTTGTGAACGCTAAAGACCTCATGACATTTTTTCCAACCGATTTAATTGCTGATACAAGTATGATTTTTGGTCATCCAGACACTAGTATTGATGGAGGAATTTACGTAGAATACAAAGTAAATAAAGTGAGGAAAATGTGGCATTTTGATTTAACTACAGACAGTATTCCTGCAAATTATCGAGACTTTGTCAAAAAAATTGCAGAAAAAGTGACTCTTTTAAAATAAAAAATCATTTTTAGACCATTTACAGTTAATGAAGTTCAATTTAATCCTTTTAAATTCATTTAATATTTATATTTGCATAAATAAATAAACATGCTAAAACAATTAATCGCCCTATACATTATTTTTTTTACCATTGTCCTAAATGGTGAAACTTTTGCTCAACAAGATTTTAATAATTTCAAAACGTTAATTTCTGTTGGTCCAATTCCTAAAGATTTTTCCTCACTCACGTATAAGAAAATTGACGAAGATCTTCAAGTTCAAAAAGGTGATTTATCAAAAGCCAAAGAAAAAATATTTTTACAAGGAATTCATTACGGGATTGATGAAATTTTACATTCTGGAATGGTCAGTTACGGAGATGAAGTTTCAGTTTATGTTGGGAAAATAGTCGATAAGTTATTGAAGAGCGATCATGAATTAAGAGCGAAATTAAGATTTTACACTTTAAAATCAACTGAATCGAATGCTTTTTCAACAGATCAAGGAATTGTATTTGTTACAACTGGGTTGATTTCTCAGTTAACCAGTGAAGCACAATTGGCGTTGGTTTTAGCTCATGAAATATCTCATTATACCGAAAAACATGTTGTCTCATCTTTTGAATACAGAACTGAAAACATAAAAAATGGACGAAATATTAGAGAATTGAGTATTTACTCGAAAGAACATGAATTTGAAGCAGATGTAAAAGGATTAAAATGGTACAATGAAGCTGGATACAGTAAAGAAGAAATATTACCAACCTTTGATGTAATGATGTATTCTTATTTACCATTCGATGAAATTGAATTTCCAAATACATATTACAATTCAACGAATATGTATATTCCTGAAAATTTATTCCCCGATAAAAAGTATGAAATAAAAGCAATTGAGGATTATGATGATAGCCAAAGTTCTCATCCAAACATAAAAAAAAGAAAAGAAAAAATAGAAAGTGAAATTGAAAAATATCCATCATGGGGAAATAAAGTTTTTATCAATGGAAAAGAGACATTCGAATACATCCGTACCATTTGTCGTTTTGAAAGTGTGAGAACTGATATTATTGATGCGAATTATGCTAATGCTATTTATTCCATTTTTATTTTAGAAAAAGATTATCCTAAATCATTATTTTTAAGTAGAATGAAAGCGCAAGCTTGGTTAGGTTTAGTTCAATTCAAAAAAGATGGAAGTATTGATCAAACAGTTATTAGAAATTCTGAATTAGAAGGAGAAATCGCTGCTATTCATTTTTTCATTAAAAAACTAACAAAAGACGGATTACTTACAATTGCACTTCGTCAAACATATGATCTAAAAAACGCATACCCAAACGATATTCAATTAAACGCAATTTACACGAATGTATTGAAAGAATTAGCTGCCACGAAACATTTCAATATTGAAACTTTTTCAAAAAATAATTTTAAAGAGGCTTCCATTGATTTTATAGAAAAACAAAATAAAGGAGCCACAGTTGATACGACAATCATTAAAAAATCGACAAGTAAGTACGACAAAATTAAAAGTAAAAAAAGTGCCGATAATCCTGAAAATTTTGACTCAACAAAATATTATTTATACGGAATTTCAGATTTAATTAATGATTCTATATTTAATTCAACTTTCAAAAATCATTTAAAGAATGTGGAAATTGAAAACAAAAAAAATGAAGAACTTGATAGTTTATCTTACAAAGAACGAAATGAAATTTTAAAAGCCCGTGAATTACTTGAGTTAAATATCGGATTAAAAGATTTAATAGTCGTAGAACCAATGGTATTTAGTTATAATCGTCAAGGTCTTGACTTAATTAAATCTGAAAAATTAAAACATGATTACTCAGAAGCAATTATTAATTCTGCTAAAGAGTTGGATTTAACTGTTTACCCAATCGATCGAGATAATTTAGCATCAAAAGGAACTGAGATTTTTAATGAAAGGAGTACATTGTTTAACTTTATGACTCAAGTTACTCGGGAAGATAATTTCAACATTTTCCCAGTTGATTTCGAATCCTTAGAAGAAATAAAGAATAATTATGGAACTACAAAAGTCATGTTTTCTTGGGTTGAGCACACTTATAATAGTGGGATTTCACCAGCTATTGTGTTTTTAGGAATATTTGTATATCCTATTCTACCTATCTATATCCCTTCAAAAATGTTAAATGGCAACTCTACAGAAATGAATGTTATCATATTAGATTTAAATGAAGGTAAAATCGATGTTGGAACCAATTACTATTTTAGAGATTCGCCAAAAAAACTTCATCTTGGAGCACATATTTTCAATATTTTAGGAAAATTGAAAACTGAAAAAAAATAATTCTAAAAAACTGAAAAAATCTTTAAAATGAAAACATCTCTCACATTTATCCTTTTATTTAGTAGTTCATTTCTATTTTCACAAGATAATAAAGGCTTTTATGGTTCTAATAAATTTGTAACTATTGAAACGCTAATTAGCAATCCGTTAATTTATAATTTTAGAAAAAATAGTAATGATTACAATAAATACAATAAAGATTTAGAACAAAAAAACGATCATTTAAACTATGGTTTTAGAGCTACTTTTGGAATGTTAGTAAAAAGAAATGTAGCTCTTTGTTTTGAAACAGGAATAGATTATGCAAATATTTACACTGAAAATAATTATGATTATGATTATAATTATTCAAACAGTGAAAATACTAAAATGTCAAAATTGAATATTCAGACGTATTCATTTATGCCTAAAATAGAATTCTCAAGTAAAAAAAGTCTTTTACCGCTCGGTTTTAGCCATCAGATCGGATTAGGGTTTTGTTATTCTAAACTTATAGATAAAGAATATCCAATTGAAACACAAACAACAACAAGTGATGACTACACGTATGACCAAGATGGAAATTATATTTATATTCCAGGAACTACTACTGTGAATAAAACAACTTCATCTCAAACAAAATTCTATGATTATGAAAACGCACCGATGTATAAAACTTATACTTTTCTTTATGCATTAAGTTTAAGAACAGCCCTTACTAAAAACCTATTGTTAAATTATGGATTTAGATATACTTTAAATGTTAATAATTTATTTGAATCTATTCTAAGCTCTCAAAATCCTACAGAAACGTATCTATTATCACACAATGATATTAGACAAAATATTAACAATCAGCGTTTTTTAAATGTGATTACTTTTAATATTGGGGTAACTTATGCTTTTTAAAAGTAAACATTAGAGATCCACGTTATTGTATCACATACCTCAAAACAATTTCATATCCCCCATTTCTGGATACTTGATTTAAACTTGAAATATTAAAATCATAAGATAAGCCAACTGAAAAATCTTCTTTTTCAAACATCATCGTTGGAATTAATGCATCTTTTGAACGGATTTGAGCACCAAAAGTAACTGACATTTGTTTTCCAAAACCAGTATATTTTGATACGTTTTTATGAATAAAATATTTCACTGAGCCTCCAAAAACAAATTCATGCAATTTTCCTTGACGAATATAAAAACAACTACCAACTATTGCGTATTTCGTATCTTTTATGTCGTATTCAGTTGAAGCATGCATAACAATTTTTGAATTCAATTTTTCTTGTAATCCAATAAATTTTTGATTGGGATGATTTACATGATTGTACGAAATTCCAATATCAAATTTTGAAAATTCATTCCCATTTGTAAAAGTTGTTTTGTCATTTCTATATTGCCAAACAATACCTGTTGACATATCAAAATATCCAAAAGAGGAAGAGGAAAATGATTCATTCGAATTGTAATTAGTATTATATCCAACTCCATCATACTGATTTCCCCATCTTAAATTATCTGTAGAGATAGATTTTTTGGAATATCCACCTTGCAAACCAACAGATATTGAATTTGAATTATCCAACTGAATTATTCCTGACATTGAACCATTAATTTGTGTTTGACCTAATTTTGAATCTCCAGCTACATCTTGAAAAGCAAAAAGTCCTATTCCAAGATAATTTCCTTTCGATTTCATCCTTTTACTTTTCATAAGGTGAGTATCATACGAAAAAGCCATTGTTTTAAATGGAGAAGACATTGCACTCCATTGAGATTTATAATTCATTATCAACCGATGTTTTCCTTCAAACATACCTGTCAATGCAGGGTTAACCAACAGAGGAGCTTGTAAATATTGAGAAAAATGAATGTCTTGTCCAACTAAATTCATTGACAAAATAACATTGAAAACACCTATTTTAAAAAATTTCATCCTATTCATAATTCAAAATTTATCTTATTAATGTTACATTTCCATTTTCAACAATTGAATTCATACCTGTTGTAAAACTGACATTTAACTGATAAGCAAAAACGGCCGAATTCAAAAGAACACCATTAAATGTACCATCCCAACCTTCCGTTAGTTTATCCGAATAAAAAACAATTTCACCTAATCGATCATAAATTGTTAATGACATACTAGCAATTGCTTTACCATAGACATACAAAAAATCATTTTGTCCATCTCCATTTGGAGAAAAAACATTCGGCATATAATAACTTGGCTTTGGATTACAAATAGCATCGTCTTGTAATTGAATCGTAATACTATCCGTAATATCTAATCCTACACATCCATAATTCGCAGTTAAAAAATATGTTCCAACATTTATAGTATTGAAATTCAAAATTTCTAACGTTGAGCTGGTTGAAATAAAACCATTTGGTTCTGTCCAACTGTATGAGGATATTGCTCCATTTGAGATCGCCAAAAGTGATAAATCATCATCTTCACAGATATAATCACTTCCAATAATATCTAAATTTATTCCATTAGTTGAAATAATTGCTACTTGAGTTGAACTTGTATCACTAACAAAAGTATTTGGAACACATCCTGGCACGACAGCTGTAACTGTATATAATCCAATATTTTCCATTCCTAAAACGGATAAGCCAGTATCTTCTGACAAGGAGGAAAATGAATTAGGTCCTGACCAAGAATACATTGCATTTGGAATCGTATTCGCACTCAAATTAATCATTTCACCTAGACAAACATTTATCAAAGGCAAAGTAATTAAGTCTATAATTGGAAATGAAATTACATTAACATAAACAGAATCGATTATTGATAAAGATATTCCACCACATCCTGCTCCATTAATTGAAACTAAATAGTATCCTTCATCAGAAAAAGTGGAGTTTAAAATAATTGGATTTTGAGAAGTTGAAAAAATAGTTCCTGCAGGATTCGTCCAAGAATAAGTAGCTTCTGAAACAGAGTTAACAGTCAAATGAATAGTGTCAGAAGTACAAACCGAAATAGAATCTGGTAATCCAACATTTATAACTGGAGGATTTCCGATTGTTATAGAAACAGATTTTTGAAAAATAGGACATCCAAAAAATGTAATATCTAATGTATAAACCCCCGTATCAGATAAAGTTGCTCCAACAAAATGAAATAATGTATCTGTTGAAATAACAGCTGAAGAAGGATCTTTCCAACTATATGTTACTCTTGGATCATCGTGAAAAATATCAGGAAAGTTATTAGTAACTCCTAAAGTAAAATTTTCACTTTCACAAACAGAAGTATCATTAGATTCGGTAAATAAAATATCGTCCATGTCTGAAGTATTGAATAACAACATTTCAGTTCCATCTAATCCATCTCCATATCCAATTGTTCTGAAATCAATTTTCTTTTGCGAGCAATCTGGGTTAATATAAATTGCATGAATCATTCCTGGAACAGAATATTTTCGATCTGTTCTTCCACCTTGTCTGTTTACATCTGTTTCAGGAATAGAAGTCCATAAACGTGGACTTTTAAAGCAGTTATTCGTTAAATTAATTTGAGTTTCAGCACCAAAATTCTCATGTTCAATAAAAATTCTTCCATCTACTTGATTGAGAGATGGGCTATAAATCCCTCCAAAAACTCCATGAATATCAATAAAATCATTTCCTAAAAGACGAAAATACGAATCTTCGATACGAGGTCCTTGCGGATCGTTGAACCCAATTTCAAATCTAAATAAACCTGATTCGGTCAAATTCAATTCAGATCTTTGTCCAAGAGGTGAACCCCCAATAACAGCAAGAGTTGGCCACATCGTAGCAGCCGATGAAGTAGAAGTGTAAAGCGGTTGATTTCCCATTGCCCAAGCTCTTTTTCCACAACCTGGAACAGCTGAACAATTATCTTGTTCATGATCACGTGTAAAAGTTGAACCAACATAGAATGGATTAGCACCTTGATATGGGCCTAATAATGGATTACCTATGTACGTGGGGAAACCGTTTGGAGCTTCATTTATCCAATGATTTTTAGCTTCAATTGGTCGATTCGCTACTAAATTAGTATTTGTCCAATCACGAGTAAACGAAATATCACCCGTCAAGTTGTTCAATTGATGCGTCCATGACCAAGAGGAGTTCGTCGTATTTGTAATTTCATTCGCACCTAATGGATCTGAAGAATCCCATTTCCATTCTAAACCATTTTGATGTGTTTCCACAGGAATAATACGATTGTCATGCTGAAAAGAATTCCAACTCAAAGCGGTAAAAGACAACATAAATATTTTTTTACGAATATCTTTTTGACAATCAAATATGTGCTGAGAATTAATCCATTGTATCATTGGAGTTCTTTCAACTTGTGCTTTTATCGTATTAAAAATATCAACAACTAATGCCCTATCAGGAATCAACGTATGATCTGCATTCATTCTACTATAATATTCGGCATTAAAATTTTTAAAAACATTTGGATCCTCATAAAACATTTTTTTCATAGCAGTTGCCCCCATTCCATATCTCAACCAATGACTTCCCGTTGCTATATCGGAGCTCCAAAAATCTTGCGTTGTAACTTGATGATGGTTTTGAAAATCATAATCCCATTCAAAAGGCATTCCTCCTTCTTGATTCCAATGCAATTTATGTGCATCACCCACAAAAAAATTAGGATATAAACCAATAAAAATATCCATCACTACAATGGCGACTCCTTCTGCAAACCCTTCTTCGAAACCACTTAAAGTAGGTTCATAATGCCATAAATTATTGGTTGAAAGACAAACATTATCTCTATAACCATGAATCAATTCGTGAATCATTAATCGAGGCTGATCTAAATCTCCATCCGAATTAACTGCAAATGAAGAACTAATGAAATTTGGACCATTGTAATACGTGTTTTTTCCAACTGCATACGCATCATTTACAACAGTTATTAAATGATTTCTAGATGGTGGACCATAAACAGATTTAATAATAGGATTGACTAAATCATAAAATGCCTGAATTTTAGCAGCTTGAGTTGTAGTAAAAGGCACTGCCCCATTTATTCCAAAAGTTGTTTCAACATTAATGGTCACAACATTTGAAGCCAAACCAAGATTCTCCCATAAAAATTGAAGATCAAATGAAATATCAGGTACAGTTGATGTACTTAAATAATACAGATTCATAAAAAAATGATCGCCAATGTTAAATGTTGTACCTTGAGCAGAAGCATATCCTTGTAATTCTGCAAAACTATGTCCACCAGTATGCACTTCATTCGTGTTTAACAAATGTCCTGCATAAATATTATCTAAACCCGCAGCTGTCCCAATATCGAAACGATAAACAGACCCGCTTAACCATTTTGCTACAACATTATGCACACTTTGGGTATATGCATAAGCACCAACGGGAAGTGTTTTTACTTGCGAGCCAGAATTGTGATCTTCTAAAGAAGAAACTCCATCACTCTTATGCTTATTATAGGGTTGTCCACAAACATGAGGTATCACTTTAACTCCATTTATGAACGGAGGTTCTGCTTGAGAAAATCCATTGAATGAAAAAAAGAGAACAAATAAGATCGCAAGTTGAATAGTAAATTTCATAGTTGTGTGAATTGAGCAAAATAAAATGGTTTTTTAAAACAAAAAGGGCGTTTAGAAAAACTAATCTTATTGATTTAAACCTTTTACCAAAATTAAGGAGATCTAAATAGTATCTTAAACTCAATCTTAACTACATATCATACTATTTTAACTTGATTGTTGAAATCATGGTAGACAAATGGCGAAAATAAAATTGTTACCATTTTAAAAAAGAAATTATAATAAGAGAAATAGTTAAAAAAAACGATGATTTATATTATGATTCCCATAGGATCGGGTTTAAACCCGATTCTATGGGAATCATAATCATTTCGTGGATAAATAACCACATAAAAAATCAAATCGTTAAAAATCAAATAAAAAAGATTTGAAATTGTTATTCGATTTTATTTTTTTGTACTTTCATACATTAAACTGATTTAAATGCTAAAACTCCAATATTATTTCATGCTTTTACTTACTTACATATCAATTGATGTAAAAGCGCAAGATATACATTGGTCTCAATTTAATGACAATCAACTATTTCAAAATCCGGGAAATACTGGGAACTTCAAAGGCGATTACAGAATTATTTCAAACTACAGAAATCAATGGAAAAGTGTTACAACTCCATTTAGTACACTTTCGTTTTCTGGTGATACTCATTTCAAAAAAAATAAAAAAATTGGATTTGGTGCTTTGTTTTTCAATGACGTTGCAGGAGATGGAAATTTTAGAACAGTAGAATTTCAAACCAATTTTTCCTATTTAATCAAATTATCAGCTGATTCCATTCATACATTAAGGCCTGGAATTAATATTGGAATCAATCATCGACAAGTGAATTGGGATCAATTTTCTTTTGACAATCAGTACAACGGTATGACTTATGATGCTTCACTTCCGACTTTTGAAAATTATCAAACTCAAAGAAATACAAATATTTCAATAGGTCTAGGTGGTGTTTATGAGTACTATCTAAATAACCATAAAAAATTAATAGGAGGAATTGGGTTTTATAATTTAAACCGTCCAAATCAAGGATTTTTTAATGAAAAAGTTAAAAGAGATATCCGAACTTCCATCTTTGCAAAAGGAACTTATCCCATAAATTATGATTGGGATTTATTACCAAGTGTTTCTATTCAAATTCAAGGTAAATACAAAGAAATTATTATTGGGTCTACAGCTAAATATACCTTAATTGATAAGTTAGGAGAATATAGAGCCGTTTATGTTGGCGCTTTCTTCAGAAATAGAGACGCTGGATATGTTAGTGTTGGACTTGATTATCAAAATTGGTTTGTAGGATTAAGCTATGATATTAATGTCTCAAAATTAGTTCCTGCTAGTAATTTAAGAGGTGGAGTTGAATTAGCAGCTCGATATATTATTAATAGATTCAAACCAAATAAAATTATACATAGAGTATGTCCAGACTATATTTAATAGTTCTTATTTTAATTTCCTCAGGAAAACTCTTTTCACAAAATGAATTGGGTAAATATTTGGAATTTGCAGATGAGCAGTATAAAAAAGGAGATTATGTTTATGCTTTGGAATATTATGAAAAAGCAATAGCTATTGATTCACAATCTGTTGCAACCTTATGGAAATATGCTGAAACATTAAAAGCGTACAAGGATTATCGGAATGCTGAAATAGTTTATAAAAAAGTATATGAAAAAGAAGAATCTCTTATTTATCCTTCTAGTCTACTGAATATCGGACTAATGCAAAAATACAATGGGAAATATGAGGCAGCGATTGAGACTTTTAAAAAATGTAAGAAGAAGTATTTAAAAGATAAAAAAAACTATTTGTATTTGAAGTCTAATCGAGAAATAGAATCCTGTTTGTGGGCAAAATCTGCCATAAAAGATACAACAGCAATTGAATTTAGCAGATTACCAGAAACTTTAAATACAAAAGATTCAGAATTTGGACATTCTATTCATGATGGTCAACTTATTTTTTCATCCTTAAGAGCTGATTCCATTCCTTCAAATGAAGAGGTATATTCAACATCCTATAAAACACATCTTTACAAATCAAAAATAAATCAAAATTCGTTTGAAAATTCAACTCGAATGGAAGATGTGTTTTTTGAAAAACTGAGTACAGGGAACGGTTCCTTTTCATTAGATGGTAAACGATTTTATTTTAGTTTATGTGAAGATGAAGGATATAATTACAAATGTAAAATAATGGTGGCAAAATATTCAAATGGAAAATGGTCCTCACCAGATTCATTGGGCGAAATAATAAATGCCATTGGTTTTAATACAACAATGCCAAATATCGCTGAATTAGACAACCAAGAAGTATTAATCTTTTCTTCAGATCGAGAAGGAAGTTTAGGTGGTTTAGATTTATGGTATAGTCCAATTAAAGATGGGAATCAATATGCAAAAGCACGCGCTTTAAAAGCCTTGAATTCAATCGAAAATGAAGTAACTCCATGGTGGGATAATAATGAAAAAAGACTTTACTTTTCAACCTCTTGGTTAAATGGCTTTGGAGGAAATGATGTTTTCTATTCCAATTATAAAACAACTTTTGAAACACCTGTAAATTTAGGAATCCCTATTAACAGCAGCGCTAATGATATTTACTTTTTTAAACAAGGTGATACATCTTATGTGACAAGTAATCGAATTGGCGTTTTATACAGTAAAAATCCAACCTGTTGTAGTGATATTTTTACTGGAATTGTTCCACAAATTATAATTCCTCCAACTCCAAAAGAAACATTAGCTGAATTAAATAAAAGATTGCCTGTAACACTCTATTTTCACAATGATGTTCCAGATCCAAGATCTCACGACACAGTAACAAAAGTAAATTATATTTCAAGCTACACAGCATACCGACAGATGTTAGATATATATCAGAAAGAATATTCAACAGGGTTAACAGGAGATAGAAATGAAGAAGCCAAAGAAGACATTGAAAGTTTCTTTATAGAATATGTAGATCAAGGAGTAAAAGATTTAGAATTATTTAGAGATTTATTGTTAGAAGAATTAAAAAAAGGATCAAAAATTAGATTGACCATTAAAGGTTTCGCTAGTCCATTAGCAAAAACAGATTACAATGTAAAACTGACAAAGAGAAGAATAGGTTCGTTGGTCAACTATTTAAACGAATATAACAACGGTGTTTTTATTCCTTATATAAATGGCACAGCCTCGAATGGTGGTAAAGTAGAATTTGCAGAAGTTCCTTTTGGGGAATATACAGCAGATAAATTGACGAGTGATAATCCAAATGACATGAAAAATTCGATTTATTCAAGAAAAGCTGGAATAGAACGAAAAATAGAAATACAAAGTGTGAATTATATGGATACAGTTAGTCAAGATTTAAAAGTAGAAGAAAAAATAATAACCCTCACTACGAAACAACAAATCATAGATGCGGGAAAAATAAAACCAAATACAATCATTGAAAAACAATTTACAATTACAAACTCAGGTAAAACCCCTATTGACTTGGAAGAACCAAGAATTCCTTGTAACTGTAATACAGCTAAAATTGGGAAAACACATTTGGAACCAGGTGAATCTACAACACTAGATATGAGTCTAAATTCACAACAATTAGAAGGGCAAATTGTAAAATCTGTATATCTAAAAGTAAAAGGACAAGAAGGAGAATTGAGATTAATTCTAACAACGGAAATACTTCCAGAATAGTATTTTGAAAATATTACAATCGAATACACTATCTTTGATGAAAATTTAATTAAAAATAAAATCTGAATAACTAAACTTGCTATTTTTCAAATTAAAAAATACAAGAACATCAACAAAAGTTTGAATGAAGGAAAAGAAAAGTAGATTAATTTTTATCGATATGGCAAGATCAATTGCTATATTATTAATGTTAGAAGGTCACTTTATAGATCTAACTTTAGGCGCACAATATAGAAGTCCAGATCCTCATTTTGTAAATCCTGACTTTCTTGTTTATGACATTTGGCATTTGATCCGTGGATATACATCTCCCATGTTTTTAACAATGACAGGGTTGGTAATAACCTATCTATTTTATTCCAATAATTCAAAAAGTTATTGGGGAAATACGAGAATAAAAAAAGGATATAAGCGGATTTTAGAATTATTATTTTGGGGATATTTATTAAACCCATCCAGTTTTCATATATTACAATGTATCGGATTTGGAATATTTGGTTTACTCGTATTATACGGATTATATAAGCTAACTCGAGTTATTCCATTATGGTTGTATTACATGGCTGCATCCTTTTTTATATTTAGTTTGTTTGCACCACTTCAAGAACATATTATAGATGGTGAACGTGTTCCTTTTCCATTAGGTTGGCCAAATTTCATTCAAAACATGATTTTAGCTCCTTTTCATAGATCAATGTTTCCGTTAGCACCTAATCTCGGATATACCTTTTTTGGAGCAGCAATCGGAGTAATTTTACATTCAAAATGGATAACTATTTCTAAATGGAATATTCCAGCTTTTTTATTCAGCTTAGGAATTCTATTTATATTTTTCTCAACTGACATAATTAACTTTGCACACAATGCAATACAAGAAACTACTGGTGGTAGTTTAATTTATCTGTTAAAATCAAATTGGTTATTAGAAACCTTAGGCTGGGTTTTAATCATATTAGGAATATTAGCCACTTTTGAAAAACTAGTAACAATTAAAGAAAATTTATTTATTAGAGTTGGGCAAAACACCTTATCTATTTTCATTTTACACATGATGCTTTTATACGGAGCAGTGATTAGAGTGGGAGTAAGTACCTTTTTTAGCAAATCTAAAAACCCTTTAAATCCGTATGAAGCTGGAATTGGTGCAGCATTATTCATAACGCTATTTATTCTAATGATCTATTACATTGAACCTTTAACCAACTGGTTTAAGAAAGTATTAGATATTGTAATACCAATTAGAAAAAGAATCAATAAAAAGAAAATTACAAAGAAAATTGAAGTGACAAAAAAAAACGAAAATTAAATTTTTCTGTTTTTGTTCGTACTTGTTATAGGTTTAGAAGGTTTTATTTTTTTTGGCTTTTTGGGCTCAATAAAAAATACTTTACGATAGAATATACGTTCACCACAAGAATCATTGACAACTAAACGTACAAAATATGTTCCGGCTTTTTGATAATAATGAGTGGCAATATTTTTATTTGAAGAAATGCTATCACCAAAGTCCCAAGTAACAGAAGTTGCATTTGGAAAGTTTGATTTACAATGAACAACATATTTACTCATTTTTGTCCGTTCAAATTTAACATCAAACGTATTTTGACGTAATTTATAAATATCAACATTCTTTAAGACAAAATTATAAGCCGCCGTTTTAATCACTTTAGCTGTTTTAACATCAATTTTATAATTGGAACTATCAGCTGGAATCGTTTTAAAAATAGACGAAAAAAAAGTTGAAGCAATTAAGAAAGAACCTGTTTCTGAAGGATGCATGTCATCGACATTATAAAGCGGATATTCAGGATGACTTAAATGAACCGACCTCCACACCAAACCAACAGGAACAATTGGTAAAGAATATAAATCGGCAATGTATTGATACCCTTTTGCAATTTTATCACCCATTTTAATAAAAGTTCCGCATTCTTCATTATCGTGAATCCCATTATTATAACCCCAAGTCATATATAAAAGTACATTCGTACAAGAATAATTTGAATAGACCGAATCAATAATACGATTAAAATAAGGAACAAACGAAGTATCTAAATATTCAGGATCATGACAAAGCTCCCTACTAAAACCTTGAATAACAACATAATCCCATTTTTTACTTTTTATTTTATCAAACATTTCCTCTCTTTCACAATGCATTTTACAGGTATGATTGCTTTTAGCACTCATTTCTACATTAACAGAAATTCCTTTTTCAACAGCAAATGCATTAAAAATTTCAGGCATATTATTGTAATGCGTATAGCTATTTCCAATAAATAAAACACTCGTCGGCGAAACCTGAGTATAAGAAGTTGAAATACTCAATAATGAAATTAATAAAATTAAATATTTTAAAAAAATTGAGGTTTTCATTAAACAAATATCAAAAATAAAAAATTAAGAATTTCTAATTTTTTCAGCAATAACGGCTAACTCATCATTCGATAGAACCAATTTTTCTTGCATGAAATTAATGTCAGCAATAGAATTCATTGGAATCAGATGAATATGAGCATGAGGGACTTCCAATCCAATTACAGTAACGCCTATTCTTTTGCAAGGAAACGCTTTTTTAATTTTAGCAGCAACCATTTTAGAAAAAACGAACATATTACCTAATTCAACATCTTCAATATCAAAAATATAATCCGTTTCAATTTTTGGAACAACCAAAACATGTCCCATTCTAAGAGGTGTAATATCTAAAAAAGCTAAAAACTGTTCATTTTCAGCAACTTTAAAACACGGTATTTCACCATTTATAATTTTAGTGAAAATGGAACTCATCCTCTTGAAATATTTAAAACTTCAAAATGCATCGGGCCATTAGGAGTCGTTATTTCGGCAATTTCACCAACCGATTTACCAAGTAATCCTTTTCCAAAAGGAGAATCCATAGATATTTTTTTCGCTTTTAAATCAGCTTCATTTTCAGCAACTAACGTATATTCGAATTCCATCCCATTTTCAACATTTTTAATCAATACTTTAGAAAGAATAAAAACCTTTGAATTATCAACATTTGATTCATCTATAATACGAGCATTCGCAATAATAGCATCTAATTTAGAAATTTTCATCTCTAATAATCCTTGCGCTTCTTTGGCAGCATCATATTCTGCATTTTCCGACAAATCTCCTTTATCTCGTGCTTCACCAATTTGAAGAGAAATTGCAGGTCGTTGAATCGTTTTCATTTCATGAAGTTCTTTAATCATTCGATTTAATCCTTCTTCTGTATAATATGTAATTTGTGACATAAAAATCTTATTATTCTAATAAACTATAAACAAAAACAAGAGAGCTCTAAAAGAACTCTCTTGTTTTTTTAACAAATATAATATTTTTTTTTATTTTAAACTAATTGTCAATCCTAAAGTATGAATTACTCCAAAAACACCTGCTAAACGTGCACTGTATTCGACACCTAACGCATTTTTATTTTTACCAACTAATGCATCTACAGAAAATCCAGCTGTTGGACCCACCATCGCATTTGATCTATTAGCAGAAGAAAATAAATGTTTTTCGTAAACAAGACCTGTTCTTAAATTGAAAGCTAATTTTTCAGTAACCATTCCGTAATCAAAACCAAATCTGTATTGGTCATACGAAAATGAATTAGCAGTATAAGCAAAAGCAGTTGTTAATTTATTTTTTTCACTGAAAATGAAATCATACGAACAACCAATATTCAATAAAGCGGGTAACTCAAAATCTTGCGAACGTTCATCCAATGTTGAAATTGCACCTGTTGCAATAACCTCTCCTTGTTGATTTAATCCATCTCCCTTGAATTTCATAGCACCTCCCATGTTTTTCAATGAAATTCCAAACTTAATTTGATCTTTTTCACCAGTTACATAACGGATACCAACATCCATAGCTACACCACTTGTTTTTAAATTGGTAATACTTTCAGTCAATACTTTTACATTAATTCCAGCATGAATTGAGCTAGAAAAAGAACGAGCAAATCCTAAATTAAAAACATTAATTCGTGGTGAAAATGTTCCAATTTTACCTTCTGGATTAGCTACTGTAGTAATTGGAATATCACCAAAATTCATTGATTGAATACTAACCGAAAAAACATCACGATCAGAAATACGTTGCGCTAACCCCGCACTATTAAATGCAATACCAGCTGCAGAACCCATCCAATTTGAATTATTGAATTTAATTTGCGTTTTATCTGTAAAAGCTAAACCTGCAATGTTTGTAAAAGTCCCTTCTAACCCATTTGCACTTGCAACTCCTGCATCTGCCATAGAAGAGCTTCTTGACCATGGATTTACAAGTAAGTATGACGCACCTGCAGATCCAGAACGATCTTCGTTTCCTGCATTTACTGCAGAGCTACTAATAATAGCTCCGCATAAAATGACCTTTTTAATTGATATTATTGAATTTCTCATTCTATCTAAATCGTTTAATAAAATTAAATACCGTTTAAATCAACCTGACGCATACCTCCAAAGAATTTAAGAACTCTCTCTCCGACACCAGGAACATCGACATGTATTAAATAGACACCACTTGCAACTGGTATACCGACATGGTTATTTAAATCCCAATCCAAAGAGGTTATCTCACTGTCTTTTTTGTACTGACGTATTAATTTACCATTTACACTATAAATTGTTACCGTACATTTTTCAGGAAGATTCGTTACTTTAACTCTTGTGTCATATCTTGATCCTTCGTATTCTGAATAAGCGTAATATGGATTAGGTACAACATTGATCATTTTCAACGCATCTACCAATCGATCACGATCACCTACTTTTGTACCTAATTCGTCCATGTTCCAAGAGTACATAGGTAAACCAGCATTTTGTCCTGTAGCTGAAAAACGTTTGTATTCTTTCGTAACTCTCAACTTAATTCTACAATCTGAAGCAAGAACGTCTTGTCCTGGAACACCTATTGTATTCGCTACCCAAGATAAACTACAATACAATTGTCTTTTAAGTGTAGAAGCTGTAGGATCATTAGCTTGAATTAATTGCATCATATCATAAACAGGATTTGTTGTTTCGTTATAAGCAGGGAAATCATAATGTCCTGTATTACCATTCATTGTAGCTTGTTTGTAGCTAAAAATATAGATCGGTTGAAGTCCTCCCATAATCGGATTTCCTTGATTGTCCATAGCTCTTTGAGAAGGATTCCAAATCATATCAGCACCACCATCATTAGACAAAAATGAATTTTCACCAAATGCCATATACAAACGAGCACCACTTTCCAAATCAATAGCATAACCTGGGAACCAACCCATTCCAGTTCCAGTTTCTGCCTTACCATCTTTATCTACACTATTACTTTTTCTAATTTCACCTTGTTTCGCACCACCAACTGTTAGATTGACATCACGTCCCAATTCAAATACTGGACATCTTGTCCATTTTGATTTATCAGTTGTAATGACAATATCCACACTTGGCAAGTAAGAAACTCTAGCTAAATTACGTCCACTAGATGGTGCACCATTATTTGCTACACCATAATAAGCCAAGGGTTGATAATCACACTGAAAACCAGTTAATCTATGCGGAGCAATAGTTCCTCCCAACAACTTCGTATATTTCTTTTCATCATCAACATCTGCTTCATCTTTGTAGCATAATGGATTAAGATAAGCCGGGCTTGAAGTTGGAACATCTGCTTCACTAGAAGTACCAGATCTAATCCAGTTAGATGGATCAAAACCAGCATTGTCAGGAACTCCAGATAACCATTTTTTTGTTGAATCTGCAAAATCAATTGATGAACTCAAAGGTTCACAAAATTCTTTATCACTAGATTGCGTATTTAAAATCTGAGCAATTTGAATAGATACTCCCCATTGCGGAATAATTTGTTCATTATCTTGCGAAATATTTACTACTCCAGTTTGAGAATCAATTAAAGTAGATTTCGTAGCATCTGTATAATGATTAACAGTCCACTGAGCACTATCACAACCGTTATTATTTGCTACCCAACCTTTGTCATCAAACAAACATTCAAAATAACCATCCGCTAAATTTAGTGGATCTACCACTTTCACATTGATTGGTCCTCCATTTTGTTCGTAAGTAGGCGTTTCCATGAAACCATTTTGTAAAATAGTATTTTCAGATTCTGCTGTTAATTCTAATTCACGACCACCATTTCCATATCCATCTAACCTAGTAATACGAGGAGTTGAACCGTACCCAATGTATTGGTTTGTTCCATCCGCTTCTGGCATTGGATTGTGAGGAATACCTTCTACAGCAAGAATAGAATTTCCATCAAACCCTAAACGAGAAGAGATATAACGCATTTTTTGACCGTCTAACAAAAGTGGATCTTTTGGATTGAACTCTTTAAAATTGTTATACGCATAAGCTACAGCAACATAGTAATATTTTTTATGATTTACCAACGCTCTATCTCCTTGAGCAAACATATCTTCTGTTATTTGAAAAGAATGTTTGATACCGCTATTTGTTCCATCCACTTTTAATACTGGTTTATCAAAACCTGTGATTTCCTCATTCTCCCAGTTAATCAATTTTGATATACCATTGACCTTATCACATTGTGCTACAAGCTGCGCTTTATTTTCGTCTCTTATATCCGTAACAGAAGTAGAAGCATCTTTTAATTGAAAAATTTGATATCCTTCAAATTTGTAAAAACGATCATATCCCATGTCATTTGGAATATTAACCTGATCCTCAACATTATACCCTTCTTTGTAGTTGTTATGATTTTGTCCAGGATTATCCAACATTAAAATTAATTCATTTTCTAATTCTTGAATTTTCAATTGTGGAGCCATCGGTGGATCTAAAATTACAAAACATGCATCAAACAAAGCTTGCGCTTTTGAATCTGCATTTTTCAACGCACGAACCGATGAAAATAAATCTGCTTCCATACCTCTACCGTAAATAACTCCCACTGTAATATTATTTACAGCTCCTGGTAATAAGGTAAAAGAACCAGCTGATAATACAAAACGTCTATCATTCGCAGGATTATTTTCAGTTACCTCACTCCAATCACCATTTATTTCAGCTCCATTTGTAGCCCAACCTAAAGGATCAGAATCTCCAGGAAACATATAAGTTGAAGGAATTGTTCCACCATTTCCAGTTCCACCATACGTCATTTGAACACCATTACCCCATTTTCCTTCCATAAAATAATAGAATTCACTTGCTGTAGAAGGATCCCCCATACCAGCACTTGCACCATTCGTATAATAAGAAAAACGAGTCATACCCAAACGTTCATTGTCAATTATTTGATCACCATACCCAATACCAATGCCGTCGTACACAATACCACCATCAGTTATTGCAGAATCCAATCCCAAACTAGATTTATATAATCCATTATCAATACTATCTGGGTCTTTATATGGTCCCTCGAAAAAGTCAACTCCAATAGCAGGAGGATTTAATCCATAACCTGTCTGACCAGCATCTGTTAAATCATTACCATCTCCATTATAACAATATCCTAACCCTCGTGAAATATCACATCCAACATAATCATCTTTCGCACCACCCAAATCTGAATCAACATATTGAGCAAAATAAGTGTCGTACAATGTTGTTGTACCTCTGTTAATTAACTCATAATTGTAAAAAGTCATTCTATTCACATCGTCAGAAGTAGCAAAACAAAAAGCTTGCGCTCTAATTTCCATACCAATAGGCATACCACCCGATTCAGTATGAATATTTCCATTGTCATTAAAAATCCACCAATGCGTTTCATCTCCAAATAAAGAAACTCTTCTATCAGCATGACAAGCAATTTCTGTTTTTCTTCCTAAAATACCATCATACCAAGGGTAATCACCATCTTCTAAAGGATTATAAAAACCATTTTTTATATGTTCCGTATTTTCATAAGAATTATCATAAAATGGAGCTAAATACCGATCTTGATTTAAACTAGCAGTGATAGGGTGTGCTGGCCAGTTAATTATTCTTAGCATCACATCATCAGAAACACCAGCCTCCAAGACAGTTGCACAAGTTAAAGGGTCAGAAATACCTTTATCGCATTCCCACCATGTTAAAAAAGTAGCTACTTCCGCTTTACGAATTGTATAGAAATGATCGTAGGCTAAACAATCATCAGGTGTAATGGTTGCAGGACCACTTTCTTTTACCATGTCTAATCCCTGTGCTTCTCCAAATTGGAAATTTCCAGTACCTGGAATAACAGTTAATGGACCTGTCCAGAAATCATTCCCAGTTCTAAAAGTCAAAGCAGCTAATTTCAATTGACCTGAAGCGGTTTTTCCTCCCATCCAAAGAGATCCAGCAAAAATAGCATAATGATGGGTTCCATTTCCTTCTACTTTTGGAACTTCATAAGAAGCCATCGTGTTTGCTCTATCTTCCCACATACTTCCACCTGTTTCAATTAATGCTCTCACATCATTGAACTCCATAAACATTTTTCCAATAGCAGGTGCACATCCTGATGCTTTATTCTGCCCTGAATTTGTATTGGCGGGTTTTACACCTTCTCTATAATAGGACAAAACACTGTTCGTCCACATTATAGAACAACCTAATACAATAACTAATAATTGCTTTTTCATAATTCTTTCTTTTTAATATTATGAATTAAAAATCAAATTTAACACCCAAACGAATCGTTCTTGGAGAACTAATGTTATTTGGATTTTGAATTTTCATTAAGTAAAAATCTCTAAACGACTGCTCATCTAATTGGTTTTGAATCGTTGTCTGATTCGCTGCAGAAGCTAAATATCCATCGTCATTCCAGTTTCCTGTAGCACGGTAAATTTTAATCTTATTTTGTTGATTTAGTAAATTAGTTACTCTAATGTACACATTTAAAAAAGTAGCTTTTTTCTTATCTCCTTTTTTACCCAATGTAAGATTAAACGTTCTATCCAATTGAAGATCTAATTTATAAGACCATGGTAATCTTGAACCATTCGTAGTTCCACTTAAACCAGAAGTACTTGGTACAATAAGTCCTTCACTCGTAACTGCAGTTTGAGCAGAATAAGGGCTACCTGAATACATATTAGAAATTAAATTCAACCCTGTATTTTCAAGAATATTAATGTTTTTAATAACAGGCCCGTTGTAATCTTTTCCTTCTCCGTATCTATAATCCATTGTAATAGCAAAGGCATGACGTTGATCAAAATTGAAAAAGAAAATATTACGCATATTCGGTAAACCAGCATTGATTAATCCTAAACCAGAATTTTCATCAGAACCTGTACCATTTGCAAATTGTAAAGTATAAGCAGCGGTCATTCTAATGTTACCAGTTCTTCTCATATCATACGCAATAGTTGTTCCTTTAATAGTACCAAAATCTCTGTTACCATACGTTTTATAAGTGGACGGATACGCATCATATATATTAACCAATTGAACTTGATTTCTTTGTTCACGGTAAAAAGCAGATATTTTCAAAGATGACGTTTTTGATAATACTTGTTGAAAACCAATTTCATAATCAATTGTTGTTGATGGTTTCAAGTTAGGATTATCAATCGTAGCACTTCTTGCATTCATAAATTGATAATTGAACGGATCAAAACGAGCATTTGAGTTTGGACGTTGTGTCAATACATCATAATGTGCAAAGAAAGATGCTTCATCAGAAATTGGGAAAGAGAAAGCAATACGAGGCATCGGATTTATTTGCGCTTTGTAATTTTCAAAAGCAGAAGCTTTCGGTGTACTCTGACTTGGATCCAACAACCAAGGTTGAATACCACCAGCACCTTCCACCATTTTAGCAGAAGAAACTTCAGATCCTGTAGCATCATACCAAATAGATCCTTTTCTATATCCTTTAATTGAAGATGGATTATTGATATCGTTCACATATACTGTATAATCGTCTCCCATTGAAGTTGGGATATTACTTAACCAAGCATTCGACATTGCTGAAGGATCTTTTGCATATATTTCTTTCGCTTCCGCAACTGTTCTAGCTTCATATACCAAATAAGGATCTTTTAAAACTGGTTGGTTGGCATTGAAAACATCCACACGTATCCCAACATTAAATACTAAATCATTAAATGCAAATTTATCCATTAAATAACCCGACATATATACAGGTTGAAAAGCACCTACAAAACGTTTGTAATTTCCATTTGCATCAAAATCATTGAAATAACTATTAATATCCGTATTTCCTCTGACTTTTTTACCTGTTGGATCATATCCCCAATAAGAAACCAAAGAGTTTCCTTGATTCAACAATTCATCTGCTGAAAACATATCTAACGAAAAAGTGGATGGGTCGTATTTATCAATATCAAGATAATCAGTTCCTCTAACATCCATTCCTAATTTCTTACGTAAGTTATAATCAAAAAATGATTGGTCATCTGTGTTTTTTTGACCTCCATACGTATCTGTATTATTTTTATACGCATACCCAGAATTCAATTGATCATAAGAAATAAATTTGAAAGAACCGTTATCGACAATTGTTGCTTTACTATAATCCAATTGAGCAATATGAGAATTAGAAAGTTGACGAGCAGTTGTCCATAACTTAGTAGGACCATTATCACCACCAGAAGATGTAGATCCATTTGTCCAACCTCTATCCACACGCTGTTCATATTCAAATCCCAACGTTAATGAATGATCTCCAATATTGACAGAACCCGAACCAGAGAAACGAAACTGTCCTGTTTCTGTTTTACCAAAACCATTGTAAGGAGAACCTATATTCGACCAAATTTCATATACATTATCTGGAGAATCTCCATTTCTCAATGCATTTCCTCCACTAATTTGAGTTAGATTTTCATAATGACCAATTGGGTCTCTAAAAATACTATAATACTGAGTTGTTATAGCTGCTAAAGCTGCATTTTGTTGAGAAGGAACAAAATCAACAAAAAGATCACTTGAACCATCTTGTTCATACGCTTTTGTATCATTGTTAAATTTATAACTAGGAATTCTTGTTGTAGTAAAAGTACCAACATGTCCGTATTCAAACAAATTGTATTTATGGTTCACATCATAATATTGCTCTTTTTGGTACGAATAATCAACCATCAACGTATAAAAAGCACTTTTAACTTTCGAACTTGAACCTTCTTTATCATTTGTAAAACGTTGTGTTAAACGTCCAAAAACTCTCCAATCCAACGAATTTCTTTGACCGAAATTAGAGAAGTTAAACAATGAACTCGTTCTACTGTAAGAAGTTCCATTGTCATAATTTAAAGAACCTCCAAATGTTAAATTCATAGATGGTCCCGTTTTCACGTCAATTTTAGCCTGTGCAGAAAACGTTTTCTGACGAGCATTCATTCTCCAAGCAACGTTTTCAAAATCAGAAGCTCTTAAGAAATTAGCATTGTAATACGTTCCAGTTCCTTTTGCATTCACTCTAACAGGATTCGCAAGCAAGGCATCACGCGATTCTTTTTTAATTCTATACGAACCACCAGCTTGTGGTCTATCATCTAATTGGTCAGTGTAATTAGCAGAAATTAAAAAACCTAAACGAGGTTTCGTTTTTTTACCATCCGCATCTTTTTGCATCCACAATGGACCAGAAAACATACCTTCCACTAAATTGTAACCAAACTTATCGAATCCAAAAACTTTACCATCGTACCCATCTTTGTCCTTCCCTTTAAAGTATAAACCAGAAGAAACAACCTCAGCACTACCAAAATAAGTAGCAGAAGGACCACGAGTTGTAACAGAAATTACCCCACCAGTAACATCCCCGTAATTTGCAGGAAGTCCACCAGTAATTACCGAAACCTCTTCAATAGCAGATTTTGGTAAATTTGAAGAACCACGTACTTTAATACCATCTATATAATAGTACGATCCATCAGAACGAGATCCACGGATACTCATGTCTCCACTTTCATTTATGTTTACACCACCGACTGTTCCAGCAACTGCTGAAGCCGATCTAGCAGGCATACGAGCAATATCTTCTCTTGAAACAGTTGCACCAGAAGCACCACCATCTTTATTAATAAGAGGTATTTTATATGCCGTTACAACAAATTCTTCTAAATCTGAAGTAGCACTTTTTGCTAATGTTAAGTCATCTAAGAATCGAATTTGATTCGAAGAAATAACTACATTTACTAATTTTGATGATTTATACCCTTCATCTGTATTAGCAACTTCAACATCGTACGTTCCAACCTCAATTGAATTCATCTGAAATTTTCCGTCAAAATCAGTTTGAGCATTAGTAACTACAGCGTCTCCTTTTTTCAAAGTTACCTTACAAAAAGGGATTGGCTCTTTTGTTTCTACATCTGTAACAGTCCCTCTAATAGTTCCCAGACCACCTTGTCCGAAACTATAAGCTGCTGTCAACAAGACGCTTAAAATTAATAATGTAAATTTTTGTATCATAAGTACAGTTTATTTATTAAACTACTATTCGCTTGAAAGACGGTAAATATAGATAAAATCTATTTGATAGAGCATCATCAATTTAATTTTATTTTAAAATACTTTTAACTTTCATTAACAAAAGTAGCACCTATATTTTAGTTTTATTTAACATTTGAAATACATTTTAAGAGATTTTATACAAGTCTAAAAGCACGATATTAGCTAATTACAAAACTTAAATCCCTAAAACTGACAATTAAAACAGTATTTAACAGATAATTAACAACTGTAAAATCTAAGTGAAAAAATATTATTATTGAATAATAAAGTATTAGAAAAAAGAGTTCGATAAAATTTAAACTAGAACTGAGTAGATTTGATTAAATTTGCACTGAAAATTAATGCTCAATTTATTCCAATGAAAATTTTTAACGATTTCGAACAATTATATTCTATTAAAAATCCTGTTTTAACAATTGGAACATTTGATGGAGTACATATTGGACATCAGAAAATTTTGCAGCAATTAAATAAAGAGGCAACATTAATAAATGGAGAATCTGTTTTGTTTACATTTTATCCACATCCAAGAATGGTTCTTTTTCCAGAAACACATGGATTAAAATTAATTCAAACACAAGACGAAAAAGTTGATAAATTAACTATTTTCGGTTTACAAAATATTTTAATGATCCCTTTTACAAAAGAATTTTCAAATTTAACTGCAATCCAATTTGTAGAGGAAATTCTTGTAAAAAAATTAAAAATAAAAAAAATCGTAATCGGGCATGATCATCAGTTCGGAAAAAACAGGGAAGGCACTTTCGATTTTTTAAAAAAAATGTCGGTAATTTATGATTTTGAAGTAATCGAAATTCCAGCACAGGAAATTGATGAAGTAAATATAAGTTCCACTCGCATTCGAAAAGCGATTGAAAACGGTCAAATAGATATTGCGAATCGTTATTTAGGAATACCTTTTGAAATAAATGGTAAAGTAGTAAAAGGAAAACAGCTTGGTCGAACGATAGGCTTCCCAACAGCAAATATTGCTATTGAAAGTGAAATTAAAATAATTCCTAAAATTGGAGTTTATGCCGTTGAAATTATCCTTTCTGATTTCACAACCTATCAAGGTATGCTCAATATCGGTATTCGTCCGACCATTTCGAATGAACAAAATGTTTCAATCGAAGTAAATATTTTTGATTTTACAAAAGATATATATGAATCAAAAATAAAAGTGCGGTTTTTGTCATATATTCGTGAAGAAATAAAATTCAAATCGATAGAAGATTTAACAAAACAACTTCAACAAGATGAAAAAAATATTCGCATTCTTATTTCTTCTTTCTCTAAGTAATAAATTTGTTGCTCAAATAGATTATAAAACATATCCTTGGAATATTGCTAAAAATTTAAGTCCAGACACTGTATATTCCATTACTTTTGAAAAAGAAAAATTGGATTCCGTACCTCATGAATTAATGAAGTTCACCAATTTGAAAAATTTATATTTAGGAAAAAATAAATTATCAACATTACCAGTCTCCTTTTCACAATTGAGTAAGCTAGAAATACTCAATTTAGAAAAAAATAATTTTACCGATTTTCCAATTGTAATATGTGATTTACCTGAATTAAAACAGCTAATACTTAATAGGAATAATTTAACAGTACTACCTTATAGTATAGGAAAATTGACGAAATTAGAATTTCTTGATATTTGGTCAACACCAATAGCCAATTTTCCGGAAATATTTTTAACTATGAAAAGTTTGAAATCAATTGACGCTAGAGGTGTTACACATGGTCCAAAATTTCAAAAAACTTGGACTGAAAAATTAAATTGGGTCACTATTGAATTTGAACCACCTTGCAATTGTTTTGAATAATAAAATCGTTGAAAAATTCTAACTCTTCGTTATAATTAAAATTTAACTTCCTCATTTACTATTCAAGGCTAACGCATTTTGATTTTAACCACAGATTTCCACAGAGTATTGTCACAGAGTGCCACAAAGTTTTCAAGAATGTAAACGAAAACTCCATGAAATAAACTCCTTTTAGGCACTTTTAAAATAAAACACTTTGTTTTCAATGAGTTTAATGCGTTTGCCCTGATTTACATTTACGAAACAACATTATAAATTCTTGTTGACCTTCTTTTCCAATAATTGGTGATTCAATATGATTACTATATTTTAAATTGTTAGTCTCCCCTATTGCCTTTAAATTCTCAAACATTTCGGGATAACCAAGTGTATTTCTCACAGAACCATTGTTTTTTAAATTTTCTTTTGTTACTTCCAATTGAGGTTTAATAACAGTAACTACAAAAGCATCTTCCTTTAAAAATGGATGGATAAAAGGTAAAATTTTACTTAAAGGTAAAATTGAATTATCAATAACGCATCCATCTAGTTCGTCTTTTATATTATTTCCATTTAATTCACGTAATTGTATTCCTGTAAAATCTATAATTCGATCATCCTTTTTTAAATTAACATCTAATGAATCTTTGACATCATTTAAGGCATACACTTTTTTAGCACCGTTTTTCAATATCACCTCTGTAAACTCCCCTTTTGAACAATCGACATCAATGAAAATACCCTCATTAATTTTCAATTTCCATTTATTAATAGCTTCTACTAACTTTAAAGACTCAACAGAAATCCATGAAGAAACGTTTTCAATAAGAGCTATTTTACAATCAATCGAAAACTTTTTACCAGGCTTATTTACCAATTTACCATTTACTTTTACCCCAATTTCAGAAATGACTTGTTCTGCTTGCATTCGAGTTTCAACGAGATTTCGTTTAACCAATATTTTATCTAATCTTTCTTCCATGATTCTGCAAATATACGTGATTTGAAATTAGCGATCGAGATAAAACATAATAATCTCGATTCAAATTCTTATATTTACACCTTATAAAACAGTTAAGTGAAAAATTTTGAACCAAACGATGGTATAACGGAGAAAATTTCATCCCATTACCAAGATATATTAGAAAAAATAGGGGAAGATCCAACAAGAGAAGGGTTAATTAAAACTCCTGAACGTGTTGCAAAAGCATTACAATTTTTAACGCATGGTTATGATTTAAATCCAGATGAGATTTTAAAATCTGCTCTTTTTAAAGAAGAATATTCAGAAATGGTGATCGTAAAAGACATCGAAATTTATTCCATGTGCGAACATCACATGCTTCCTTTTTTTGGAAAAGCACACATTGCCTATATTCCAAACGGAACGATTGTAGGTTTAAGTAAAATCCCTAGAATTGTTGATGCTTACGCTCGAAGACTACAAGTACAAGAACGATTAACCATAGAAATTCGAGATTGTATTCAACGAACATTAAATCCAAAAGGAGTTGCTGTGGTAATTGAATGTACTCACATGTGTATGGCAATGAGAGGTGTACAAAAACAAAATTCTTCTACCACTTCAAGTGCATTTACAGGTATATTTTTAAAAAATGACGCTACAAGAAAAGAATTTATAAATTTAATACAATCAAAATTACATTAACTTATCAAGGCAAACGCATTTTAATTTTTTAACCACAGATTTACACAGAGTATTTACACAGAGTGTCACAAAGTTTTTCAAGTATTTAAACAAAAAATTTGTGTCAACTCCATGAAATAAACTTCTTTTTGACTCTGCATTTAAATAAAACACACTGTTTTCAATGAGTTTAAATGCGTTTACCTTGGATTCATTTTCATTTCCCTTTTTTATAGGTTCGTTATTTTATATAATTGTTCCTAAACTTGCTCTCATTTTATCAAAAGAACATTCAATTGAAAGACTACTATCTTCAACTAAATAAGAAATTATTTCTCCCACTAATTGAGTTGAAAAACTGTCTTTTTCTTTTAAATCAGGAGTAACTATTTTAGCGTGTACAACTTGTTCTACAGCTGTTCTGATAACTTCTGCCTCTTCTGTTAAATCAAAATAATCCATCATCATTGCTACAGATAAAATAGTACCAATCGGATTTGCAATTCCTTTGCCTTTTGCTTCTGGATACGATCCATGAATTGGCTCGAAAAGTGCATGTTTATCTCCAATTGATGCTGAAGGAAGTAACCCAATTGAACCACTGATTACACTCGCTTCATCTGATAAAATGTCACCAAATAAATTTTCAGTTAAAATAACATCAAACTGAGATGGATTTACAATTAATTGCATTGCAGCATTATCAACATACATATATACTGTTTCAACATCTGGGTAGTTTAAACTTAAACGCTGAACAACTTTCCTCCAAAGACGACTCGTTGCTAATACATTTGCTTTATCAACTAATGTGATTTTTTTACTTCTTTTTTGAGCTGCTTCAAATGCATTAATAGCAACTCTTTCAATTTCCATTTCAGAATAAGAACACAAATCAGAAGCGATAGTTCCGTCTTCATTTAAACTTTTTTCACCGAAATAAATTCCTCCCGTTAATTCACGAAAAATAACAATGTCTACATGTTCAATTCGATCTATTTTCAATGGAGAAATCTCTTTTAAAGAATCATAAATTTTCAAGGGACGAATGTTTGAATACAAACCTAAATCCTTTCTTAATTGCAACAATCCTTGTTCAGGTCTAATTTTAATAGTAAGATCATTGTCATATTTCGAGTCACCAATTGCACCTAACAATACCGCATCAGCAGCTAAACAGGTACTTCTAGCTTCCTCAGTAAAAGGAATTCCATGATGATCAATAGAAATTGCACCAAAATCAATATAATTCAGATGAAAAGTATGATTAAATCTTGTTTCAATTGCTTTTAAAGTTCGAACTGCTTGTTCAACTATTTCAGGTCCAATTCCATCTCCAGGTAAAACCGCAATTTGATATATCTCTTTTTTCGCTTTCATAAAAACCAAGTTTTAATATTAAAAATATAAATAATTTTTTGATTTATCTAGCTAATTCAAAATTTTCAATTTCTCTTTGAGAATTTAACAAATAATCAATTGTATCAAAACCATTTAATAAACAATCTTTTTTGAAAGAAGAAATATCAAAATGGATCTCTTTAGCTATAGAAGGAATTGAAACAGTTTGCGCATTTAAATCAATTTTAATTTCTTCTTTCAATTCATTTTTCATTAAATAATCGTAAGAATCTTGATCAATTTCAATCGGTAATAACCCATTATTCAATGAATTTAATGTAAAAATATCTGCAATTTTAACAGATAAAACGGCACGAAAACCATAATCATATAACGCCCAAACTGCATGTTCTCGACTCGAGCCACAACCAAAATTTGCACCTGCTAAAAGTATCTTGTTATTACTTTTATCAATCGGCCATTCTTCTTTATTTAACTTGTCATCTTTTCTCCAATGAGAAAATAAATGTTGGCCAAAATTCAATCGATTAATTGATTTCAAATGAACCGCAGGAATAATTTGATCCGTATCAATATTCTCTATTGGCAATACTGTGTATTTTGAATTTATTACATTAATTTTTTCCATAACCCAATTTTTCAAATTCTTTAAACGAAATAATTTTACCTGTAACAGCAACAATTGCAGCCGTAACAGGACTAGCTAAAATAGTTCTTGCACCCACTCCTTGTCTTCCTTCAAAATTTCTATTTGAAGTAGAAACACATAATTTTCCTGCAGGAACCTTATCTGGATTCATTGCTAAACATGCAGAACATCCAGGCTGACGTAATTCAAATCCAGCTTCTTTTAGAACAAGATCAATACCTTCATCAATGCATTGATTTTCAACTAATTTTGAACCAGGAACAATCCAAGCAGTAATATTGTCCGCTTTTTGATGACCTTTCACTAACTCCGAAAACAGACGTAAATCTTCTATTCTTCCATTTGTACAGCTACCTAAAAAAACATAATCAACTTCTGTACCCTCAAGTGTTTGTCCTTTTTCGAATTCCATATATTCTAATCCGCCCTCATCAGTAGGAATTATTGAATCAATAGAAATACCAGTCCCTGGATTAGTTCCGTAGGTTATAATTTGAGTAATATCAGACGCGTTAAAAGAAACAACTTTGTCATATTTAGCACCCTCATCCGTTTTTAAGGTCTTCCAATAGGCCAATTCCATTTCAAATTTTTCATGATTTTCACGCCAGTATTTAGTATTCAATAAATAATCAAAAGTCACTTGGTCAGGAGCGATTAATCCACCTCTTGCACCCATTTCTATACTCATGTTGCACACGGTCATTCGCCCTTCCATTGTCATATTTTCAAAAGTATCTCCCGAAAATTCAACAAAATATTCAGTAGCACCTGCCGTTCCTAACTTAGAAATTATGTAAAGAATTACATCTTTAGAAGTAACGAAAGGAGACAATTTTCCAGTTACTTCAATTTTCATCGTTTTAGGTATAGACTGAATAACGCACTGAGTAGCTAAAACTGTAGCAACTTCAGAAGTTCCGATGCCAAAAGCAATAGCCCCAAAAGCTCCGTGTGTAGAAGTATGACTATCACCACAAACGATAGTTGAACCAGGAATTGTCAAACCTAATTCAGGTCCAATTACATGAACAATGCCTTGTTTTTCGTTTCCTATATCATAAAGAGGAATACCAAATTCAATACAATTTTTTCTTAATTCTTCCACTTGAATACGAGATTCAGTCTGTTCAATCGGAAACTCCTGTAATAAAGTTGGAATATTATGATCTACAGTTGCAGTCGTTTGATCAACCCGAAAAACAGGAACACTTTTTTCTTTTAATACATTGAACGCCTGAGGACTTGTAACTTCATGAATAAAATGCCTGTCGATGTAAAGAACAGAATCCTTCTCATCTATTTGTTTTACAATATGTTTATCCCATATTTTTTCAACTAATGTCATCATGTAAAATAGTACTTTAGATTTTAAAATAATTTAAGCAGTCATTGAATTTTGAGAAATGTATTCTTTTACCAAAACTGCCATTTGATGAAGATTCTCGTCATTTACCTCTTTTATTTTATCCGCAATTTCAAGAAATCTAGGGTATAAAATCGTAATTTCTTCTCGAGTAAAATCATATCCGATGTTTTTCAATCTGAATGTTAAAGCAGCTCTACCACTTCTAGCCGTTAAAACAATTTGAGACGATGTTGCACCCACCTCATCAGGAGAAATAATTTCATAATTTTCAGGATTTTTCAAGAAACCATCTTGATGAATTCCAGAAGAATGAGAAAAAGCATTCGATCCAACAATCGCTTTATTTGCTTGAATTGGCATATTCATTAATTCGGAAACCATTTGACTAGTCCCAAATAACAATTTAGAATTGATAGAGTGCAATAATTTCAACTGAGGATGCTTATTCATAATCATAACAACCTCTTCTAGAGAAGTATTTCCAGCTCTTTCTCCAATGCCATTAATTGTACATTCAATTTGTCTCGCACCATTTTCAATAGCAGAAATAGCGTTTGCAGTCGCTAATCCAAGATCATTGTGACAATGAGCCGAAATAATTACCTTTTCAATGCCTATCACATTTTGAGAAAGGTATTTTATTTTAGCTCCATATTCTTCAGGTAAACAAAATCCTGTTGTATCAGGAATATTTACAACAGTAGCTCCAGCTTTAATAACAGCTTCAATTACTCTTGCTAAAAACTGAGTATCGGTTCTTCCAGCATCTTCAGCATAAAACTCCACATCTTCTACGTACTTTTTAGCATATTTTACAGCCGCAACAGCTTGTTCAAGAACAGACGTTCTATTCATATTTAATTTGGAATATACATGAAAATCTGAAGTGCCAATTCCAGTATGAATACGAGGTTTAACAGCATCCTTTAATGCTTCAGCAGCGGCATCAATATCTTTTTCAACCGCCCTTGTTAAAGCGCATATACTTGCATTTTTTATTCGCTTCGAAATTTCTTGAACGGCAGTAAAATCACCGGGACTTGAAATGGGAAAACCCGCTTCAATAACATTTACACCTAAAGCCTCTAATTGATATGCAATTTCAATTTTTTCAGGCATATTTAATTTTGCCCCAGGAGTTTGCTCGCCATCACGTAAAGTAGTATCGAATATTTGAATTTGATTTTCCATACAGAATAAAATATTTTAGTTATACCCCAATTAGATATTGGGACTACAAACTTCTTATAAATGATTCTGAAAAAAAATTCAAATTACCTGAAGTGTTCCAACGGTCAAAACGCTATAGAAACACTTAAATAAATGAAAAACAAGTATTTAAATCAATCTAAAATATGGTGCGTAAGCTAAAAAAGGAATAAAAATTATTTTATTTTGATTCCTTTAAAGATGTATTAATTAAATCGATGTAATTTAATATTTTTTCTTTTCCGAAAGATGATTCGCTTGATGAAGTATAAACGGGTGGAATTTCATCCCACGATTTCAACATCTCTTTTTTATATTTCGCTAAATTTTTACCTAAAACTGAACTAGAAATTTTATCGATTTTAGTGAAAACAATACAAAAAGGAATTTGTTTTTGTCCACACCAATTCATAAATTCCAAATCGATTTGTTGAGGTTCTAAACGAGAATCTATTAGAACAAAAACATTCATTAATGATTCTCTATTGATTAAATATTCTGAAATAAAAATTTCCCATTTTACTCTCGCTTGCTTAGAAGCTTTTGCAAAACCATAACCAGGTAAATCGACCAAATACCAATCCTTGTTAATTTCAAAATGATTGATTAACTGTGTTTTACCTGGAGTTCCAGAAGTTTTAGCTAATTTTTTATTTCCTGTAAGCATATTAATTAAAGAAGATTTACCAACATTGGAACGACCAATGAAAGCAAATTCAGGTTTGCCATCAGTTGGGCATAATCTATAATCAGAGTTGGATACTACGAACGTTGCTTCTTTAATAATCATGGGAATAATTTAGATACAAAGTTAAGAAAAATTAAATTACCGATTCTCCAAGGGTAAACACATTTTAATCTTTTAACCACAGATTTACACAAAGTATTTACACTAAGGAACTGTCAGTAAATGAAAGTTTGTAAAGAATGTAAACAAAAAGGCTGCGAAAACTCCATGAAACAAACTTCTTTTAGATTCTGTATTTAAATAAAAACACCCTGTTTTCAATGAATTTAAGTTAATTTTCCTGTCTTAATTCTGTTTTCAAGATAATTTGAATTATTTTTTATTTTTTAACATTATTTATTAAGAAATCACAAATGAATGACTTACTTTTACAAAAATTAATTGATTCGCTATCAAATTAAAGAACTTTAAAATGAAAAAACAAATTGTATTCTTATTCGGTATGTTGCTTTTTGGAGCTTGTACATCAGAGAAAACACCAGTTGTTAATCGTGAAAAAGTTGTAAAAACAGTTAAAAATTCTGTAAAAGCCAATCGAATTCTATCGATGGAAGTTGAAGGAATGACCTGCGTTATGGGATGTGGTGCAAGTATTCGAAAAGAATTATTCGCTACCAACGCTGTTTGTTCAGTAGAATTTGATTTTGAAAAAGGACGTAAATCAAATACAGCGAAAATTGCTTTTGATAAAGATAAAATTACTGTCGACAAAATTATTGAATTGGTTTCAAACATGAATGCAAATCAATTTACAGTAGGAAAAACCTCCTCTCAAGAATTTATTTGTACCTCACACGACGAAAAATGTTCATCAGAATCAAAATGTTCATCAGAAAGTAAATGTTCAAAAGAAAAAGAAGAATGTACCATTAAATCTTCAACTTCTAAATTCGAAATTCCAAATTTTATAAATCTAATTTCTCGATTTTTTAAGAATTAAGATTTATAACAAAACCCTCATTTTTCAAAATTAGTTTACAAAATCAATGAAATTACATTACCGAGAAATTGGAGAAGGTCAACCTATGGTTATACTTCATGGTTTATTTGGAAATTCAGACAATTGGCAAACACATGCGAAAAAATTAGCTGAATATTACCGAGTAATTCTAGTAGATCAGCGAAATCATGGGCATAGTGATTGGAGTGATGATTTTTCATACAACATCATGTCACAAGATTTATTTGAATTATTTGAAACTTTAAATCTTAAAAAAGTAATTTTACTTGGTCATTCCATGGGAGGTAAAACCGCCATTCAATTTACCCAAGAACATGCCCGATTCGTTGACAAATTAATTATCATTGACATCGGTGTAAAAGAATATCCCATGCATCATGCTGAAATTTTAAAAGGGTTATATTCTATTGATTTAAAAACTGTACATACAAGAAAAGAAGCAGAACAAATTCTTTCAAAGCACATTGAATCAAATGGAATTCGGCAATTTTTATTAAAAAATCTATATTGGAAGGAAAAAGGGATATTATCTTGGAGAATGAACATTCCTGTTTTAGAGAAAGAAATGAAATCCATACTTTCTAAACTGCCTGAAAATGACATTCTTTTACCAACATTATTTATACGAGGAGCTTTGTCAAATTATATTTTAGATGAAGATTTAGAACAATTAGAAAATCAATTTCCAGACATGAATTTGATCACAATAAGCAACTCAGGACATTGGGTTCACTCAGAATCTCCCACTGAATTCATAAATACTGTACTAGAATTTTGTCTTAGATAAAAAATATTCTCTACGTAAAAACACTTGCTTTCTGCATTTTCACTCGTTTTCAAGATTTTTTTAAATTTATATTTTTTAAAAAATTGTTTTTTTTTAAATTAAAACGTGTTGAACTATCAACTTTTTCTTATTTTTGACATGGAACTGCTAAAAGTAATCCTATTATGAACTTTAATATAAAGTAAAAATTTTCAGTTAATTGAGTTTAACTCCATGAACGTGAATTTGCATTTATCATTTCTAAATAGCACGCTATAAAACAGTAGTTAATTCGGATTAAAGTAAACCAAATTATGAAAAAACAACTAATTATGAACAAAAATTTATTCCTACTTACGATTCTTCTTAGTTTTGGATTATCGATAAATGCTCAAATTGGAAAATTTTCAGAACCATTAAAATTAGGAGCTGAAATTAATACAGAAGCAGAAGAATTAATGCCTGTTTTTTCATCTGATAGTTCTACTATTTATTTTTCAAGAGCACTTCCAAATGGAGATAAAGGCGAAATAAATTTAGACATTTGGTCAAGTTCAAAAAAAGGAACTGAATTTTCAAAATCAGAACCAATACTTGTATTAAATAACAAATCTCACAACGCAATTTCTGCTATAAGTAAAGACGGATCAACAGCTTACGTAATGGACTCTTATGATAAGTTGAAATCAGGTGATAAAAAAAATTACTACAAAAAAGGGTGTGCAACATCCACTTTAAAAGGAAAAGATTGGCAAGAAACTGAACATTTAGAAATTCCTACGTTGGATATTGAAGGAGATGCGTATGGATTCACTGTAAGTAATGATGAAACAGTAATTATTATTAGTTATTTAGGACCAGGTTCTTTAGGCTTACTTGATTTATATGTTTCTACAAAAGAAGGTGCATCATGGTCAGCTCCAGTTCATATGGGTAATACTTTAAACACTGTTGGTGATGAATTTTCTCCTTTTTTATCATCGTCAAAAGACACCTTATTCTTTTCAAGTGATGGACTAGGTGGTGAAGGTGGAGTTGATATTTTTTATTCTGTAAAACAAGGATCTTGGACAGAATGGTCAACACCAACCAACTTAGGAACACCTATAAACACTCCAAAATTTGATGCCTATTTCGTTTATTCACCTAAAAATGTGTATTGGTCAAGTAATAGAGATGGCGAAACAAGTGATATATATTCCGCTTATATTTTACCTCCTCCTCCAGTTGAAATTTCATGTTCAGGAATTGATGTTACAAAACATAAAGGATCCAATGGTAAAATTAGCATCACTCCTTCTGGTGGTGTTCCTCCGTATGTTTTCAATTGGTCAAATGGATCAAGTCAAAAAGATGCTGAAAACCTTGTTGCAGGTTCGTACACTGTTCATATAACAGACAAAATTGGGCAAACAGCAGAATGTACTTCTGTAATTAATGAACCACCAGCTCCAATAACAGATATAGCCCCTTTATTGGTTGACTTAAAACCTATTTATTTTGATCTTGCCAAATACAACATTCGTAAAGATGCTGCAAAAGAGTTAGATAAAATTGTAGAGATAATGAATAAAAATCCAGAAATGGAAATAGAGTTAGGCGCTCATACCGACTGTCAATCAAGTGAAGAATATAATCTGATTTTATCTTCCAACCGTGCAAAAGCATCAGCTATGTATATCAAAGAAAGAATTACAAAACCAGAACGTATAAACGGTAGAGGTTATGGAGAATCTCGACCAATAGTAAAATGTGATTGTGAAGGTACAGGAAAAGAAAAATGCTCAGAAAAAGAAAATAAAATGAACATGACGAACTTGTGATCGAAGAAGAATTTGAAGCGTTCGAAGCTGCCACCGAGCTGGTAGCGTCCACTTCATTCGCACTCGATGGCGCAGCGAGAACTCCCGATATCGCAGATCGCGGCGCAGTCGATGAGGCAGACGCCGATGAGAGAACTATTAATTATGAATGAATCATACATTTTAGCTAATTCTAAATATAAAATTCAGAAAGATATTAAGAGTGAAAAGAAATTAGC